>Ga0210044_10003036_pt1 | contig 24255 bp, 17 predicted proteins | sample CryGey13umfilter_2_FD_183959 | JGI IMG/M metagenome (GOLD analysis project Ga0210044, IMG submission 183959) | Groundwater microbial communities from aquifer in Utah, USA - Crystal Geyser 4/9/14 3 um filter (SPAdes) (version 2) | ecosystem: Environmental > Aquatic > Deep subsurface >... | reverse complement strand
CGGCCCTGAAGGGGCCGCTCAAGAACAGCCCAACGTGGAACGTTGGGTGATTCGCGCTCGAACGCCAGAAGAAACGATAGGTTCACACCTCGACGATGAAGATCGACGAGATGTGTACAAACTCCAGGGAGACTCTACAGAGTCTCATCTTTGCACCAACACACCATCATCAAGACTCTACAGCGTCTCATTGATGCTCGACCGCACCAATGTCGAGGCTCCCGCAGAGCCTCCACGACGTTCGACCACAGCGTCATCGATGTCCCTCGGGCCATCCACAAGACTACCCAAACGCAACGGCGAGGCTCACCGGCAGCGTCATCGAGACTCTGCGGAGCATCGGGGAGGCTCACTGGCAGCGTCATCGAGACTCTGCGGAGCATCGGTGACGCTCAACGGCCGGAGCATCGTCGAAGGCCAGGTTCGTGGGCTGGCTCGTGGGGGCTGGCCGCAAAAGTTGGGCTAGGGACTTAGAGGCTTAGGGGGCGGTGGTCGGGAAGGTCACGACGTCGAACCGCGCTGGGCCACCCCACAACGTCGAACCGCGTCCGACCGCCTCGACTTCAAGGCGATCCGCGCCAGCCGTGTCGACCTTCAGGACGCCCTCACCGCCTCTCTGCGTCTGTGGCGTCTCTGCGTCAAGATCGAAGCTTTGCCGGCGTTGCGCATAGGAGACCTCGTCGGTCTGGGCGTTCCATCGAGGAAGCTGTGGTCACGCTAATTGAGGGCTTCAGCGGCCCGCGCAACGGTGCGTGGTATGGGGAAGGGCGGTCCGGGCTTGGCGAAGAGGTAGCCCTGAAAGAGATCGCAGCCCAGATCGACGAGCACATCGCGCTCATCGACGGTCTCGACCCCTTCGGCCACGACGACGATCCCCGAACGGCGCGCCATGTCTACCAGGGCCGCGACGATGTCTCGCTTGAGGGGGGCGCGATGGACGTCCCGAACCAACGACATGTCGATCTTCGCGATGTCGGGTTGTAGGTTGACCAAGCTCGCGAGGCCCGCGTAGCCCTCTCCCAAGTCGTCGACGGCAAGGCGGTAGCCAAGCGCCCGGATCCGCTCGAGATCCTCCTGGAACGCTGGACTGTTCTCGAGTGCAGCGCGCTCAGTGACCTCGAGCACCACGCGCCGTGAGACCTTCAAGAGCGGCTCTGTGAGCTCGGCGAGGACCGCCGAGCTCAGCTCCGTTGGGTGAAGGTTGACGAAGATGGCCTCACTGCGTTCGCGGTGCTCGAGCATGGTTGCCGCCACAGAGGCGCGCACGCCCCGGCCCACATCGTGGACTCGTCCCAGCACCTCAGCCGCCGCGAGCAAGCGCAGCGGGGAGGCGAGGGTGGGCTCGTCACAGCGCAGCAGCGCCTCATACCCGAAGGCCGTGCTGTCTTGTGCTCGGACGATGGGCTGGAAGACCATTCGTATCTTCGGCAGAGCTCTCGCGAAGGCCTCTTCGGTCTGCTTGAGGTCTTGCACGAACTCATCGCCGCCGAAGCGGCTGGCCAGCAGCTTGGTGCGCAACCGGGAGATGCGACCCGCATCGACCGCCGCCCTGACGGCCTGCACTATCTCCTCTCGGCCGAAAGGTTTGGTGAGGTATTCACTGACGCGTCCACGCAGCGCCTGCGCTGCGGACTCAATCGAGGGTGCGCCGGTGATGACGATGACTGGGAGCTCCGAGTTTGCGCCACGCAGGTCACGCAACAGGTCCAACCCGTTGCCATCGGGGAGTCTCAAGTCGGCGACCATGGCGTCGAACTCACCCGCGTCGAGCGCGTTGCGTGCGGCGTCCATTGTGCCGGCGAGGACGACCTCATAGCCGCTGCCCTGCAGGATGCGTTCGGTCCCACGAGCCACAGGCTCATCGTCATCGACGACGAGGATGCGTTCTCTGCGCAGGACAGGAAGCTGGGCAGCGAGAGCGGCGACTGGCGCGGGAGCGCGATTCTGTGCGACGACAACGGCCTTGGGGTTTTTGCGGATGCAAACGTCGCCGCTCGGTGGTCGTCCGGCCTTGGTCCGACAGATGCCGGTTTCCCTGCCCGACGGGCCGCCAACGCCTCCGCAACGGCTCGAATCAGCTCGACAGGGCGCACGGGTTTCCAAAGAACCGGCAGAGGCTTGTGTTCGTTGCGCAAGCTCTCGTCGAGGTAACCAGAGGTCAGGAGCACGATGGCCGTCGGCGCCGACCGCGCAGCATGGTCGGCCACTTCGTAGCCACTGGCGCCAGGCAGCACGATATCGGTGAGGATGAGGGCGAGCGATGACCCCAGGGTGTCGAGCAGGCGGAAGGCCTCAGGACCATCCGCCGCCAGATGAACCGTGTAGCCTGCGTTCTCGAGCACTCGCCCCGTGACCCGTCGCAGGATTGGCTCATCCTCCACGACCAGCACCCGCTCGCCATGGGCAGCGCGCGTCGTCGGCCGTGACGCTGAATCCCAGGTGTGAACCGATTGGTCGGTGAGGGGGAAGGTCACAGTAAAGGTCGTGCCCCGACCGATGACGCTCTCGACCTCGATGCTCCCGTTGGCTGCGGTGACGATGCCGAAACAGGTCGCAAGGCCAATCCCTGTCCCCTTGCCGAACGCCTTTGTAGTGGAGAAGGGCTCGAAGATGCGCGCCAGTACACCCTCTTCCATCCCCAACCCAGTGTCGGCCACCAACAGTCGAGCGACGCGCTGCTCGGGCTGGTCGGGGTTTGCATGGGGTGAGACCTCGAGAGTGATGCTCAGCCGACCGCCTCGAGGCATGGCGTCACGCGCGTTGACGGCCAGGTTAATCAGAATCTGGTCGAAGCTCACTGGGTCGATGAGCACGACGGCGGGTCGCGCCGAGGGGATGATCACGAGCTCGATGCGTTCACCGAGCGTGCTGGCGAGCAGCGAGTGCATTTGCGTAAGGATGAGGTTGAGGTCGACCGGCTTCTTTTCGTCCGGGAGTTGGCGAGCGAACGCAAGGAGCCGGCGGGTCATCCCTGCCCCGCGGTCGGCTGCGTTGAGCACTTCGATGATGTCTTCACGCAGCTCGTCGTGCTCTGGCAGTGCGTCGCGGACGAACTCGGCGAACGACAGGACTACTGCGAGGATGTTGTTGAAGTCGTGGGCGACCCCACCGGCGAGCTTGCCGAAGGCCTCCATCCTCTGTGCCAGGACGAGTCTCTCCTCGGTGGCGACCTGCTCGTCAATTTTCACCAATACCCCGCGGATACCGCACGTCGTCGGGTTGTACGAGGCCGTGCTGAGGCACCAGCGATACTCGCCGTCGACGCGCACGCGAAAGCGGCTGGTGATGTGGGACGTGGTGCCATCGACCAACTGCCGAATTTCCTGCCCGACCCGCACTCTGTCGCTGGAGTGGACTCGGTCCTCCCAGTCGAGGCGAGAGCAGAACTCAGCGACGGACCCCCCAAAGTGTCGTTCGACGTCGCCAATCACCCATTTGCCTACGATGTGGCTGGCGTCCGTGACGTCGACCTCGTAGACGATGATCGGCAGCCCCGCCAGCGCCTCGTCGATCCGTGCGGCCTGCTTTCTCTCGGCCTCTGCAGCCACCAGTTGAGCCGCGCGGCCACGAAGCCGGCTGAGCTCGATCAGAGAGCGCACCTTACAGGTGACCTCCAGATGGCTTATGGGCTTCGCAAGGAAGTCGATGGCGCCAACTGACAGGGCCTCCAGCCGGTGGTCGCGCTCATCGTGCGCCGTCACCACCACTACGGGCAGCGCGGGGAGCCGGCCCTGTCTGTGCAGCGACCTGAGCACCGTCATTCCGTCCGTCTCGGGCATCATGAGGTCCAGCAACACCAGATCGACCTCCTCGCTCTCGAGCAGCGCCAACGCCTCGGCGCCACCGGAGGCCTCCAACGCTGTAAAGCCCTCACGTTCGACCAGTTGGACCAACAGCTTTCGATTGGCGGCCTCGTCGTCGACAATCAAGACCGCTGGAGCGCTTTGGGGTTGGGAAGTGGTCATGGGTTATCCTTCTTGCGAGACCTGATGGGAGACCTGATGGGAGACAGAAAACTCAAAGCTATCGTTCGAGCACTGGACCTTGACGAGAATGACGCCCTTCGAAGCCAAGGCTCACTCCTCTCTTGCTGCAGGTACGGTCGCCAAGAGTCGACAGACCTGTGCTAGGAACTCTTTGTAGGCGATGGGCTTGGCCACGTAGGCATCGCAGCCCGCTTCTAGGATCCGCTTCTCGTCTCCACGCATGGCGTGGGCGGTCACGGCCAGAATCGGCAGCGCTCGGGTCTTGGCGTTGGCGCGCAGGAGGCGAGTCGCCGTCAGCCCATCGGTGCCAGGAAGCTGAATGTCCATGACCACGAGGTCGAAGGGCTCGGCGAGCGCGGCCTCGATCCCTGCGTCCGCATTGCCGACCTCGCGCACCTTGTGTCCGGCATGCCTAAGCAGGTCGCCCAGCAACTTGCGATTGGCGGCGTTGTCCTCGACCAGCAGCACGCTCTTCATGAGCGTTCTCCTCTCCGAGACGACCCTCGGCTCAGTGCGCGACTGCTGCTGAGAACCCTCTCGCAGAGTGGAGGACACTGACAGTGTTTGGCGTGTGCGTTGCGCGAGCGCCCTCTGGAGGGTGTCGAGGAACTCTCGCTCGTCCCAGCCGGACTTCGCGCTCACTGCGTGGGCCATGTGTCTGAGCACCTCGCGTTCAGCCACATCGCTCACTTTGGCGCTGAGGATGATGACCGGAAGGTCGGCCGTCGCAGGGTTTGACTTCAACTCACTCAGCACCTCGAAACCAGAGACCTCCGGCATCAAGAGGTCCAAAATCACCGCGCCGACGCTCCCCGCCGCGAGGGCGGCGATAGCGTCGGCTCCACCGTATGCACGCGTGACGCTCATGCCAGCGCGCTCCAGACGCAGGGAGACCAAGTTCACCGCGCGGGGATCGTCGTCGACCACCAAGACGTGGAGGTCCTCCCCGATCAAGCCGAGCTTTAGCTCGTCGAGCGCTCTGATGAGGTCGTCTCCACCGACTGGGGTTGAAGGAGCGAAAGAAGAAGAAGAAAGCGGCTAGCTGGAATTCCCTCGACTCTCAAAGGTCACTGACTTCTCTCTGCGGCCGGCCATGTCGATTTCGATGCCTGGCGGTCAACGGCCAGCAAAGAGGTGACCTCCAGATGGTTGATGGGTTTCGCAAGGAAGTCGATGGCGCCAGTTGACAGAGCTTCGAGCCGGCGCTGGCGCCCGTCGTAGGCCGTAACCACCACCACGGGCAGCGCGGGGAGCCGGCCCTGTCTCTGCAACGACCTGAGCACCGTCATGCCGTCCGTCTCGGGCATCATGAGTTTCCCCACATGATGATCATGTCGTCGAGCGTGTCCCAGTCGATCTTCACCAGCTCGATCTTCGGCGCGGCGAGGCGCGGGTTCATACACTGTCTGGACCAATCCAGTGGCCGGGCGCTTGTTTTTCCTATCCCCCGACTCGCATGGCAACCTGCTCACCTATACCGACGCAGTGTTCTAAGGCAGAAACCTATTTCAGTTTCTCGGGCTTTGGCTTACAGCTATGCGTCGGCGTCGAGAAGCCGCGACGACGTTCCGGGTGGTCAAGAGTCAGCAGAACACCTATTGGGCCTGGCGGGAGTTTTTAGGGAGAACTCGAGATGATGACTCGGACGATTGGCGGCCTCGCCCTCTTCCTCTTGCTGCTGTGCAACTTCGGACAGACAGCATCGGCAGAGGAACCAGAATTCATCGATGTCGAAGCTCTGACACTGCAAGATCTTCTGAACATGGAGACCTCGGTGACGACGAAGTCCGCTGCTCGCACACTTCGCGAGACGCCGGGCATCATCTCCGTGATCACCCGTGAAGAGTTGACGCGTCTCGGTGTTCGCGATCTGCTGGATGTGATTCAGCTGGTGCCGGGTTTTGATGTGGGTGTCGACACGTTTGGGGAGCTCTTCATGGGCGCCCGTGGAATCTGGACCGCTGAGGGCAAGGTTTTGGTGCTCTTCGATGGCCATCCAGCTCACGACCTGGGGTACGGGATGGTCCCCCTCGGAAATCACTTCCCCATGGATTGGATCGAGAGAGTTGAGATCGTGCGGGGCCCAGGCTCAGTGGTTCGGGGAGGAGTGGCGTCGTCGTCTTCGTCCCTCGCTCCTCGGCGTACCGCTGTACGCCTGCGTCGCTCGGTCTTCGGCTCCTTGCACCTTGGGCGTTTTCGTACGGGCACTCAAAAGATGTCCTTCGGGAAGGATGGCGTGTTTCGCTGAGATCGGTGGAAAATGCGACCAAACTCTGAATTTCAAGATGGATTCTAGAGCTAGGTGCGGGCAGCCCCAATTTGTCAGCAAACACAGCTCAGCGAAAGCTTCGCAAGGGTTGGCGAGGAACAACTCGTCGCCAGGGACGGCGGAGAGTCGTGCGAACCCGAAGGGTTGCGCGTCGGATGCGCGCAACAACTCGTAGCCAGGGATGGCGGAGACGTGCAAACCCGAAGTGTTGCGCGCAGGAGCCGGGCAGCAATTCATCTCCCCCAAAATTCTTTGACAGAGATGACAAGCGCAAGCGCTTCGAACTGGACGTCGGGCCGACGAACCACTACTCTACAGACTAGTCTGTCTATTGAGCGACTGCTTTCAATATTGAACTGGCCTGAAATCGCCGCAGCGGACGACCGATCTCTCGCACCGATACCTGCTCGGAGTTCGAGGTTCGGCTGTGTGGAAGCCTAGCAAGCATTTCAGGTTGCCGGATGGGTGTCTTGTTCCCCTCCAGGTCGAGCCTCGGGCCTCTCCTGCCACCATGACGCTTATGAGACCCCCAAACGGGCGCTCTCGTCCCACCATTCTCGAACTCTTGTACCGCCAAGATTGGTACGAGCCACTGCTGACAATCGCCGAGGTGATCGCCTCGAGTGTCGATGCGGTCGTCCGCCATTGGTCCGAGGGTTATCGCACATTCTTCGGGGAGGACGCGTTCTTTACCCCAGAGGTCTTTGACGTTTGGCACCGGAACGAGGTTCTTGGTCTGTCGAAGGCCATCCTCCGCGGTGACCCCGAGTCGCTCTGGTCTTGGATGCGGGATTGGGCTCGGCAACTCTTCGATGCGGGGGTTCCCTACGACGAGATCATCTTCTCCATCCATCTCTTCGAGGAGGCTTGTTGCGCCGCATGCAACGGCCGCGAGCTGGCGCCGACCGTGAAAGCCGATGCCCTGCGTCACCTCGATCGGTTGAGTCATGTGCGGATCATGCTTCTGACGCAGGCCTACCACTCAGAAGCCTACGGCGAGGGACCGACAGCCCTCGTGGGGACACTGGCCAAGCTGCAACAGCACGCGATGGGCCGGGACCGCTTCTGTGGGATCATCGGCAAGTCGATGGTCATGCAGACGATCTTCGAACAGCTCAGCATGGTCGCTCGCTCGCGGACCACAGTGCTCCTGCAGGGGGAGTCAGGGACGGGCAAGGAGCTGGCCGCACGCGCGATACATCGCCTCAGCGGTGACGTGGAGGATCGCTTCGTGCCCATCAACTGTGCAGCGCTGCCACCAGAGTTGATGGAGAGTGAACTTTTTGGCCACGTGCGCGGCGCCTTCAGCGGCGCCAACAGCGACCGCATGGGTCTCTTTGAGGCCGCGGATAACGGTACTTTGTACCTTGACGAGATCACCGAGCTGTCTTCCGCGGCGCAGGCCAAGTTGTTGCGGGTTCTCCAGGAGCAGGCGGTGAGACCCGTCGGTGCGCTCAAAGAGCGTCCCATCTCGGTTCGCGTCATCGCCTCGAGCAACGAATCGCCAGCCCGGCTTCGCTCGGGAGCGGGTTTGCGTCGAGACCTCTACTACCGGCTCCAAGGCTTCGTTGTGACCCTGCCGCCCCTGCGAGAACGCAGCGGAGACCTGCCTCTTCTGCTTGACCACTTCTTGGTTCAGGCCAACAAGGAAGGGCTGGGGACCGTCAAACAGGGCTGGACGCCCGCCGCCCTCGACAGGCTCGAGGCACATGACTGGCCAGGCAACATCCGTGAGCTGCAGATGATGGTTCGTCGCCTCTGCATGCAAAGCTCGACACCCCATATCAGCGTCGCAGACCTTCCCGAAGAGCTGCAACAACCCCCCTCGCCCGTGCAGCCCCAAGAAAGAGGCGCCAACACCCCACTCGACCTCAAGGATCTGGAGCGCCTAGCCATTGTTCGCGCCCTCGGCGCGGCGCGTGGAAACAAGTCTCAGGCGTCGAAGCTGTTGGGGATTTCGCGCCGTCAGCTCTACGTCAAGCTGGAGCGCTACGAGATCCAGCTCTGAGCGCGCTCACCTCCCACCAGACGCCTCGCCCGGAACACCCACCGCTTCATCATCGGGTAGGTAAAGGCGCTCCAGACCGCCCCCATCTTGCTGCCGTGGAGCACGCGAGCATCGAGGTCTGTGAACAGCTCGGTGAGCCAGAACGAACTCGTTCCGAGCGTGACGGCCAACAGCGCGGTGAGGGCGAAGCGGACGCTTTGAGCGCGTTTGCGCTCGTGAGTAGCTTCGAACGCCCGGCGTCGATGAAACACGAAGTTCTGACTGCCCCCACAGCCAGCGGGCGGCGAGCAGCGCGGGGCGGACCATCACCATGCTACTAACCGAGAAGACGGCGACCTCTCGACCGCCGGTAAGGAGTCCTGCCTGGGGCGATTGGATTTGCGCGATGGGGCCGCAGGCTGGATTCGTGAAGTCAAATTCTGTAGACCTTCCGCGTCTGCGACGTGACCCTTGTCGTCTGGAGGAAGCGAGATGAAAGAACGTGAGCTCACGCTCGAGGTCGTCCGTGTGACCGAGGCCGCCGCCATCGCTTCAGCGCGACTGATGGGCACTGGCGACGGAATCGCGTGCGATCAGGCCGCGGTTGACGCCATGCGTATGGCCTTTTCCGAGCTCGACATCTGGGGCCGAATCGTTATCGGCGAGGGCGAGCTGGATGAGGCCCCCATGCTCACCATCGGCGAGGAAGTGGGCATGCGGACGCCGACGAGCATGCACGTCGACATCGCTGTCGACCCCCTCGAGGGGACCAGACTCTGCGCCCATGGCGCTCCTGGCGCGCTGAGTGTGCTTGCCCTCGCCGAAGAGGGGCAGTTCCTGCACGCGCCCGACTGCTACATGAAGAAGATCGCAGTGGGCCCCGCAGCTCGCGACGCCATCGACCTCAGGGAGTCTGCGACGTGGAACCTGCAGCGCATCGCCAAAGCCAAAGGGGTGCAGGTGAGCGACCTCACGGCGGTGATCTTACACCGCCCGAGGCATGACGCGCTCATCGCGGAGGTCCGGGAATGCGGCGCGCGCATCTGTCTGATCAGTGACGGCGACGTCTCGGCCGCGGTGGCGACCAACCGTGAGCGCTCGGGGATCGATGTGCTCTTCGGTGTTGGAGGTTCGCCCGAGGGGGTCGTCTCGGCCGCGGCACTCAAGTGTATGGGCGGCGGGTTCCAAGCCCAGCTCGCCTTCCAGAACGAGACCGAGCGGCAGCGCGCACGGGCGATGGGTCTGAAAGACCCCGACCAGATCTTTGACCGCGACGACCTGGCCAAGGGAGACGTCGTGTTTGCCGCCACCGGCATCACGGGAGGTAGTCTCCTCAAGGCGGTTCGATTCTACGCAGGCGGCGCCTGGACGCAGTCGCTCGTCCTGCGTTCGCATACTGGCACGATTCGCAACATCGAGGCCTACCACGACTTCAGTCGCAAGCGGAACTAGTCGCTCACCGTTGCGCGCTGGTGGTTTGCGCACTTTGCTCCGAGCCCCGCGCACCTTGGCCCGCCCTCCCGTTTTGGGCGCCCAGGGCCTCGAAAACGAAAGAAGCCGGACCCAGAGGGCCCGGCTTCGCTCGTTCGAATCACCCGAATTAGTTGCTCACTGGCGGCAGGCTGTTGACGCTCAGGCTGAGGTACGGCCCTTGGCCTTCGCCGAGGGTTACCCAGTATTGATTGTCGGGCTCGGCGGCCACGGACACCTGGACCTTCACGGTTTCGAGCTTGGCGGTGCCTCCGCCGTAGTCACAGCCACCGACTTCGATGACGGCAACGGAGTCGCCGACTTCGATGTTCTGGCCCATGTGAGCGACGAGGTAGCCGGAGCCACCAAGGGAGACGAAGCCAGCGTCGGCGTTGCAGTCGGGCATGGCGTCGGTGTAGTTGATCACCGAGTCAGGAGCGTTGAGGGCGTCGGTCGGGTCGATGTTGTCGCCAACATCCACGCCGAGCTGGAAAGCCTCGATCTTGTCCGCATAGACATCCGTGCCGCTGGCCTTCTCGAGGATGATGGCGTCGATGTCAGCGCCGGGATCTTGGCCAGCGGTGATGTTGCTGAGGTCGTCGACGCGGACATAGCGATAGTCCAAGACCCCAGCGGTGTCGGTCGTGCCGTCAGGAGTGGTAGTGACGTCCGTAGTGGTGTTGCCGCCATCGGCGTCGGCATCAGTCTGGAGCTCGCAACCAGCGAAACCAACGGTGGCCATTACGGCCGTCAGAACCAAAAGAAAGCGCAGCTTCATGAGAACCTCCTTAGAGAGCGCGTGGATCGGGTAGCGATTCTACCCGGGTGTGCAGAATGGGGAGTTGATTCCCGCGGTAACTATGAATTCAATGCCCGCTGTTCGGACAACTTAGAACGTTGGCTGGTGCTAAACCATTCAAAAGAAAGTGTCAACAGAGTCCCGTGTTCGGGGTGACCCGAGGCGTCAGATTTCCTGCCACTTGCTGCTGTTTTTGGAACGATGGCCACAATAGCGCCGACGAACCGAACTGCCAAGCCTTTCACAACATTTCGTTGAAAACCGGATCACCATGAAATGCAGAGCCAGCATTGGCGCTGCTTTCGAGACTCACAATGGCAAACGAAACGAAGGAGACCGCCGGTCAATTCCCTTCTTTTTCAAGAACCGATCCTGGTCTCGAAAGACCCCCATCCAACGTCAACAAATCGACGCATGACTCTGAAATTGCAGGCGAATAAATTCCCCTCCGCGGGTCCGCTGAGGGCCTCTCCGTGCGCGTCGATTCAAAAGCATGACATTCCTGTCGCTCGCACCGGAGTACGGATACTCCAGACTCGAAAACACGCCGGGGTCTTTGCTTGGACCAGTCGGTGGCTTCGGCCCACGCGAGACGCTAGCAAACGTCTTTCGCAGCGACATGCCAGTCTCGAGGAGGCGGAGTGGTCGTGAACGCAGTGCGACGAACTCTGACATTGCGATCGCGCTCAGGCCGACGGCAACCACTCGAGGGTAGCGCTCTCCACTGCCTCTGTGGACACTCCCATCGCGACCACCAGACGACCTTGTTCATCGATGGCGACGGCGTCGCCCTCCCGGCCGTCGGGCAGGCGCACTCTTCTGGGCAAATTGCACCACGACCTCCAGTCTCGCCGGATTGCCGACAAGACCGAGTCTGCGCTCTGTCCGTCGACGAGGGTCACGAGCCGCTCGACGAAGGCGGCCGCAAGCGCGACCCGCTGCGCCTCTGAGAGGGACTGTCCGGTAGAGGCTTCCATCGTCGTCACGAGGGGACGCAACGGCTCGGGAAAGGCGCTGGCGTCGCCGTTGAGGTTCAGGCCGAGGCCGACCACGGCACCCACGAGCTCTTCGCCACGAATCACGCCCTCGCAGAGGATGCCGGCGAGCTTGCGGTCGCCAACCTGCACGTCGTTGGGCCACTTGAGCTTGACCTCGAGGCCGTGCAGGTCGCGCAGGACCTGGGCGACGGCGACTCCGGCGGCCAGCGTGAGCTGTGCAATCTGGACGATGGGCCAGTCTAGCTTCAGCACGAGGCTCAGGTAGAGGTGCTGCTCCAGGGGCGAGTGCCAGCGCTTCCCTGTGCGTCCTCGCCCCATTGTTTGCCCGCTGGCGAGAAAGCTCTCGCCGTGGCTTGCGCCTCGCGAGAGGGCTTCTTTGGCGAGGTCGTTCGTGGAGGTGACCAAGCCGAGTATGTGCATTGGGGCGGGCAACGGCTTCTCGTCGCTGGAGTCGGCCCTGCTCATGAGCTTCTGCGACTCGATGGAACGGCTCGATAGCCACGCCCCAAGACCAGCCAGTGCAACACGATCAAGCCCCCCGCGACGGCATTGCAGTAGAAGGCGACCCACAGGTAGGTCGCGAAGGTATCGCTGATTTGAGCTTTGACTCTAGCGATGCTCGGCGGGTTCGCGACCATGTCCAGCAGCATCCAGTCGACGAACACGACGAGCCCAGTGATGAATACGGTCTGGCGAAAGACCAGGAAGCGCCGCTGGGTGCGGTACCCGAGGTGGTAGGTCCAGACGTGTCCGAAGAAGATCAAGTGGGCGATGGCGAAGGCCAGGAGATACTCCTTCGCGTACTGCAGCGAGAAGGAGATCGAGGCGATCAGGGCGACGGCGCTCACCGCGACAGCCGCCATGCTGATGGGGGCGAGGGGCACCATGCCAGGAAGCAGCCTCTTCCCCGACGGAGGGTCGTCTTTGACGCCGACTTGCTTGATGGGATCGAGGGACTCCAGCACCCACGCAGCCGAGGCGACGACGCCGTCCTCTTCGCCTTCGTCGGGCGGTTCGGGAAGGATGAGGTCGTCGTGGTCGTCGAGGTAGAGGTGCAGCTCACGGTCCGCCACGCCTTGCGATGGGGTGCTGGGCGCGTCGGAGCCGGCCTCGGCCGACTCAGGGTCCTTCTTTGGGCTTTTCGGTCTTTTGCTCATCAGTCTTGGCCGCTGAGGAAAGCCATTTCTTTTGCGGGCCGTTGACCGCTAGACAAGAATATCTACGTGGCCGGCCGCATAGCGAACTTAGTTGACCCTTGATTGGTGACGAATTGACCAACGGTAAAGGACCTGGCGACTCGGGAACGTGGGGCGGTCGCGCAGGCGGGCAAGGCGTCGCGGGACGATACCTCAACTCCTCCCAAACGCCTATGTGTGTCGTCGTGTGGTCCTGGGCCAAGAAACGAGGAGGGCAGCCGTTGGCTGCCCTCCTCGTTTCTGGCCTCAGAGACTCAAACCTTGACTGCCTTCTTGGCGAAGGCGATTCGTCCTTCGAAGATCCAGCCGAGGTAACGGTTGCGCTGCAGCAGGCTGGCGAGCCCGACGTAGAGGAAGCCGGACCCGAAGAGGATGAGGAAGGGCACGGCGATCCAGCTGCCCGCGATCATCGCGGTGATGACGCCCCAAGTGAAGTACACGCCGATGGCGGTCTCGATGAAGGGCTGCCACTGGATCTTGAAGCGATACTTGACGTGCTTCCAGGACTGTCCCACGCCGGTCACACCGTACTTGGGGGTGCGCTTGAAGCCGGTCTGGTAGCCGATCAGGGCTTCGACCACGGCGCGGGCGTTGTTGACGCACAGTCCTATACCCAACGACATCACCATAGGCAGGTAGATGCTGCGCTGCAGGAGGGTCGTCGGCCGGGCTTCTTTCTGGGCGAGCATGTAGAAGGAGGCCACCGAGAAGGTTGCGGCGAGGAACATGGGCAGGTCGATCCAGAGGCTCTCGTACCAGCCGCGCTCGATGCGCAGGACGGCAGCGATGGGCATCAGCAAGGAGAGCACGACCATCAACACATAAGCGATGTTGTTGGTGAGGTGCATGATCGCTTCGAACTTGACCTTGAGGGGGAGTTTGCTGCGCAGAAGGGTGGGCAGCAGCTTGCGAGCGACCTGAATGGAGCCCTTTGCCCAGCGATGCTGTTGGCTCTTGAAGGCGGCCATCTCGACGGGGACTTCGGCCGGAGCGACGGCGTCGTTGACGTAGACGAACTGCCATCCGGCGCATTGGGCTCGGTAGGACAGGTCGAGGTCTTCGGTGAGCGTGTCGTGTTGCCAACCGCCAGCGTCGGCGATGGTGCTGCGGCGCCAGATGCCCGCGGTCCCATTGAAGTTGAAGAAGCGGCCGGAGCGGTTGCGCGCGGTGTGCTCGATGACGAAGTGGCCGTCGAGCAAGATGGCCTGGGCCTGCGTGAGCAAGGAGAAGTCGCGGTTGAGGTGTTCCCAGCGAACCTGAACCATGCCGACCTTGTCGTCGGTGAAGAACTGCACGGTCCGCTCGAGGAAGTCGGGCTTGGGGACGAAGTCGGCGTCGAACACGGCGATGAAGTCGCCGTGAGCGGTGGCCAGCCCAGCCTCGAGAGCGCCCGCCTTGAAGCCTTCGCGGTTGGTGCGATGGACGTAGCTGATGTCGATGCCGGTCGCCCTCATCTCGGCGACGGCATTGCGGGCGATCTCCACGGTCTCATCGGTGCTGTCGTCGAGGACTTGGATCTGCAGCTTGTCCTTCGGGTAGCGGATCTTACAGACCGCCTCGACGAGCCGCTCGACCACATACAGCTCGTTGTAGATGGGCAGCTGGATCGTGACCTTCGGCAGCTCGGCGAACTCACCTTTGGCGGTGGGGACGTCTTTACGGTGTCGGCGGTATAGATAGGACATCACGTAGCGATGGCTACCGTAGAAGCCCAGCGAAACCAGGACCAAAAAATAGAAAGCGAGGAACGCGTAGTCGAACGCAACCATATGCCAACCTCTTCACCGTCGCAGTCGTGACGATTCTGGTCACCTAGCGACAGGGTTGTTGCCACCCCGAAAGCCGCGGGACTATAAAAAGCCGCCACAGGGGTGTCAAGCCCTGATTGGCAGCCGATGATGCTCTCCTAGCCCGTGCGAACCGCCTCACAGCGCCCTTGCGGTGTGCCGCGGTCCACTGCAAATGCGCCCAATAATCCGAAATTATCTGACCGCAGTTCAGACCGAGTGGGCTTTGCCTGCCCGCTGGACCCGCTGCCCTCCTCCTGAGCTGCTCGTCGCTGGGTTCGCGAAGCTGTGACGTTCGCTTGACCCCGACGGCTGGCAACAAGTAACTATCCACCGCCCTGTCGAGGAGCATCCCCTCGTTTGCCAGACCCCGTCCGTCCGGCCGTCGTCTCGGCGTTCGCTCCCCTCTTGTTGTGTCGTCGCGAGCAAACCCATGTCGGAGCCGAACATCCGCCCACCGAAGAGTCCGGGCCTCTCGCTGGCCAAGGGTCTGCTCGAAAGCATGCGGCCCCACCAATGGGTCAAGAACGCGTTCGTCTTGGCGCCAGTGATTTTCTCGCTCAACTTCGAGCACCCTGCGTTGCTCTTGCGCGCCGCCCTCGCGACCGTACTCTTCTGTGTGCTCTCCGGCGCCGTCTATCTTCTCAACGACGTGCTCGACGTCGACGCCGACCGAGCGCACCCCATCAAACGCAACCGGCCGGTCGCCAGCGGCCGGGTTCCGGTTGGCTTCGCCAAGCTCACTTGCGGCATCCTGACCGTCCTCGCCCTCTTGTCGATGTTCCTGCTCAGCCCCTGGGCTGGCCTCGTCGCTGCGGCCTACTTCGTGATGAACGTCGCCTACTCCGTGCGACTCAAGCACGTCGCGTTCATTGATGTCGGCATCATCGCGACGGGCTTCTTGCTGCGGATATTGGCAGGCTCCCTGGCCATCGACGTAGCGGTCTCGACCTGGCTCATCGCGTGTACCTTCCTGCTCGCCCTTTACCTCGCGCTCGGCAAGCGCAAGCACGAGCTTCGCTCGTCTGGCAATGCCAGGAAGCAACGCGCCGTCCTTGGTCGCTACGATCCAAACCACGTCCACCTCGCCATGCTCGTTGTCGGCACTCTGACGGTCGGAACCTACATCGCTTATACGCTCGCCCCGACCACCCAACACTATTTTGACCTCTCCTGGCCCCAGTTGACCTTGACCATTCCGTTCACCGCTTTTGGCGTCGCCCGCTTCTTCTGGCTCGCCAGCGAGGGAGACGTGGGCGTGAGCCCGACCGAGCACATGCTCAAGGACAAGCTCTTCCTGCTCAATCTCGTAGCCTGGATCGCCGTCGTCATGGCGGTCGTCTACTTCAATTGATGGTCGCCAAGAGCCAACAGAATCCGAATGACGGCGAACGCGCCACGAAAGTTCCCTGACTTTTCGCGAATTCTCGACTCCTCATCGCCCGGTGGTCAGCAGCTCTAGCTCGACACGCAGAACCCCTGGTTCCACCAGGCCGAGGTCGTACGCGGCGCCATAGGACAGGTCGATGACTCGCCCGTCGACGTAGGGTCCACGGTCGTTGATCCGAACCACCACTTGCTGCCGGGTGTCTGGCCTCCAGACGCGCACCAAGGAGCCGAACGGCAAGGAGCGGTGCGCCGCCGTGAAGCCATACATGTCGTAGGCCTCGCCGTTGGCGGTCTGGCGTCCCTGAAAGCCCGGTCCGTACCACGAAGCCTTACCCTCGAGGGTGTGTTTCTTCGCTACCGCGGCCGGCACGCGCGGCTCGCCCTCCTGGTGCCAACGTGCATAGGCCGCGTCTGCCTCTGCGTCGCCGTGGATCCGGGCGGGGTCGAGGGCAGCGCTGCCGGCGCAACTCACCGCAGCGAGGCCTACCGCCAGCGCGAGCCAGAGCAGACCCGTTCGCCAACTGCGGCTCATGGCGCCACCTCTGGCCCCAAGGCCTCGAGTCGGTTCTTGATGCTCTCGACCAAGACGCCTTTCCCCCAGACGCTGGCCCGCTCAACGGTGCAACCGGCGCAGACCTCGATCTCGCCTTGGAGCGCGGCGTAAGGACCGACGGTCGCGCCGCGGCGGACGGTCACCGCGCCCTCGAGCCTGACGGGCGAGATGAGCTTGGCACCCTCCTCGATGTGGACGCTCTCGTCGAGGTAGAGACCAGGCTCGCGTTGGGTTGGCCAGCGGACGCCGCCCAGGCGAGCAGGACCCTCGAAGACGGCGTTCTGGGCCTCGAGATAACGTGGATAGGTCCCGAGGTCCGCATAGAAAGCGGTCGTCAGGAAGGCGTGGAGGGGACGGTCGGCGGCGAGAAGCTTGGGGTAGATTTCGTTCACCAGGCAGCACGGGCCGCTCTTTGGAAGCTGCCCGAAGACCTCTGGCGAGAGCACTTGGATGCCGGTGAACGCGTGCTCGAAGAGGGGTTCGACGCGTGCCGGCCGCTCGTGGGTGAGGATGCGGGCGACCTGTCCCGAGGCATCCGTGAACACGCCTCGGAGGCTCGTGCTGCCGTCGCGCAGCTTCAGCACGAGGGTCGCTGCGGCGCGGCTGGCCTGGTGCGCCGCGATGATGGGGGCGAGGTCGACGCCGAGGACGACGTCGCCGTGGGCCATGACGATGGGCTTGTCAGGCCCGAGTTGGCGCCAAATCTCGCGTAAGCCCCCGCCCGTGCCTAGGATTTCACCCTCTTCATGGCTCACACAGAGTGGGTGCTTGGTGGAGAAGGGCCGCAAGGCCTCGAGCATGGCCTCGGGGAGGTGGTGCGTGTTGACGCCCAACCGCGTGATGCCGGCGGCGACCATGGCCTCCAGCGAATGCACGGCGATGGGCCGCCCCAGAAAAGGCACTCCGGGCTTGGGCGTGTGGAGCGTGGCGGGGCGCAAGCGCGTCCCGAGTCCAGCGCAGAGGACCGCGCCGCAGACCTCGTCCGATGCGAGAGGGTTCATGCTGCCTCGAAGGTTCGTCCGTGAAGCCTTGAGCGACGTCGCGTGCGCGGCGCGGCCCCGAGCTGTCTCGAAGCGGGCCTGCGCGCGAGCGGGTTCGGTACGAGCGACAACCCTGTCGCTCATGGGATTTCGAGTAGCACGAGGGCGAGGGGCAGGCGAACTCCCAAGCTTGACCGCCTGTGCAAACATCAGAGACCAGCCGGTCCTCGGGCGAGGACCGGCTGGTGCCAGGGCAATCCCTGTTAGAGCTCGGTGATGACCAGGTCGTAGATGTTGGTGAAGGTCGAGCGGAAGGGCTTCACCTCGAGGTAGACGGTCTTATCGGCGCCATCGGCGTTGGTGTAGACGATGAGCTCCGAGGTGGTGGCGAGTCCATCGCTGCGATCGAGGATGGCTCCGGTGTCGCTGAGCAGGAGGAGGTCGATGTCGCCTGCGGCGAACGGGACCATGTTCTGGATGACGAACTCGTACGTGGCACCAGCTGGCATGACCAGCTCGAAGAAGTCGACGTCGTAGGTGCAGGTGGTCAGACCGAGGGCCTCGAAGGAGCTCATCGGCGGGACGGTGATCGGCGTAGCGGTCAGCCGGGTGTCGTTGGGGGTCGACTCGTAGAGGTCGTCGACGCAGACCAGCTCGAGATAGATGAGCTTGTTTGCGCGATTGTTGTTCTCGTCGGCCTCAGTAATGAGGTTGGCGGGGTCGACGTCGACGACGACGTAGTAGTCGCCGAAGACCGAGGGCGGAACGGCGCTCAGGTAGACCTTGTCCTGTACGGAGATGGAGGTGAAGGCGTCGGGACCTGCTGTGGAGCCGCTGCCGAGCCAGTAGTCGCCGGAGTCGATGACCTGGTCTTGGCTGAGGACGTAGTCGTAGTCGACGCCGGTTCCCGTGTCGGTGAGACGTTGGTTGGCGAGGTCCCACGAGATGAGAATGGAGTCGCTGACATTGTCGACGTCGGTGGCCAAGTTGCGTGGGACGAGGTCGATGCCCTCTAGGCCGATCAACTGAATTTGATAGGCGGTGGTGCGGTCTTCGAGGCCGTAAGAGTACTTGTAGACGTGCATATAGAAGATGGCGTCGGAGGTGATGGTGACCGCCTCGGGAATCTCAGGATAGAGGTAGTTCGCGGAGGTCGACGCGCCAACGTAGACGCCCATGTGGATGTCGGCGTCAGCGGAATGGATGTTGGCCGTGAAGGTGGTGCCAGCCTTGACCGCAATGGAGTACCAGTCGTCGTCGTCTTCGGGGTAGGTGTGGCCGCTGCCAGCGGCGAGGACTTGCGTCGAGGGAGAGAAGGGAGTCGGCGCGGTGCGGACGTCGTTGGGCTCGCCAAATTGGTCGGCGGGCACGTTGTCGATGGACAGGCTGTAGGTTCGGGTCACTGCTGTGGCGTACTGATAGAACGTCGCGGAGACATAGACGCAGTGCTCACCGGCGGTGTCTTCGCATTGATTGGCGACGCAAGTCTCTGCGCTTGGGCAGTCGGTGTTCGCGGTGCAGGTGTTGGCGGGAACGGCGACGGAAATCAGCGCGTCGTAGCTCGAAGCGTAGTTGTCGAGCTCGAGCTGGTCACGGTCGTAGACGGTGACCTCCATTTCGCTGGCGTAGGTCGGCGAGCGCTGGACGACACCAATGTTGTTGAGAGGTGCGGTTCCTGGGACGCAGACGAAGTAGTAGTCCCCGCGTCCGGCGTTACAGATGTTGAGGTTGTCATAGCTGATCAGCTCGAGACCGGGACGAAGCACATAGGCGTTGGCGAAGGTGTCGTTTCCGTTGAGTCCTTCGAGGGCGTCCGGGAGGCAGTCGGCGTCGATGGTGATGCGGCTGGAGACGAGGGTGTTGTTGGTCTCGTTGACCTCGGTGACCGCCAAGAGAGGGTCCACGACGGCGATGAGGTAGTAGTTGCCGGTAGGGGTCCCGGTCGGGAAATCGTAGACGAAGGGTTCGGTTTGCGTGGCAAAGGAGGCGAGCCCAGTAAGGTTGACGGTGCCGACGGTGGTGTCGTTGACGTCGAGCGTCGCGTTGGTGGAGAAAAAGACGGCGAGGTCGAAGGTGGGCGCGTCGAAGAGTCCATCGTTGCGGACGGTGACCTCGAAGTTGTAGGGGTCTCGCGCCGAGACCGAGGTGCCTCCCACCAGCGTGATGCTCTGTACGATGAGGTCGGGCTCCGTCGGGCTCGGCGTCACGGAGATGTCCAACGTGTAGTAGTTGCGGGCTCCGCCCTGTTTCGGGAAGACCTCGATGAAGAGGGTCGAGGTGGTGAGCCCAATGAACTTGTGGGTGATGACCTCGGTTCGCGTTGTGGTGACCGACTCGAACGGGGAGTTGGTGTCTGCGTCGTCGTAGAGCCGCAGGTCGAGATCTCCCAGCGCGGGGTCGGAGTTGAGCGTGAGGGTGATAGTGTCACCCCGGTCGAGGTCGACCGCGTAGAAGTCTGTGCTGTCGCAAAGCGAGAGGTCGGTGATGGAAGCGACCTTCGGGTTCGTGCCTGTGAGGGTGATTGGCGTCGCCGTAGCGATGTCGTTGTTGCCTGTGCCTTCGGAGGCGTCCTCGACGCAAGTGCAGAGGCTGCCTGTTCCTCCGGTGAGGGTGATGATTCCGGTGGAGGCGGCGACGTTGTTGGTCTCGTCGGTCTCGAGGACTGCGTCGGTTGGGTCGACGATGAGCCCAGCGGTGTAGGTGTCAACGAAGGGGAGGCAGTTGACCTTTCCGCTCAGTGCGATGGATTCGCAGGCGTTGGGAGCGAGCTGGGTCGAGAGGGTGTTCGCTGTGACCACCAAAGCGTCGGTGGTCTGGATGACGTCGTCGGCGCTGAGGACGGCCTTGACGGCGATCTGACCGGCGTAGTCGGTGCTCAGGTTGCAGATGTCGGCGGTGAAATAGAGCATCTCGTTCTCGGCTAGGCTGCTGGGGCTGACGACGAGATTTCGGACGGTGAAGTCGATCTGGGGTTCGGCATTGACCACGATGGTGTTGCTGGGACCTGCGATGTTGTTGGTCTCATCGATCTCAGCGACGGTGTCTTGGGGATCACAGGTTGCGAAAACGTAGCGATCGCCGGGGGTCACGAACGCGGGGAGCAGGAGGATGTCGCGCGTCCAGGCCTCGTTGGTTCCAGCGAGGAGGTTCTCGGAGCCCACGAGCACCAATAGGGTGGCGGTGGCGAGGTCAAAGGTAGAGCTCTCCGAGATGTAGATCCCACACTTGTAGGTTCCCGAGTCATCGGCACCATTATTGTTTGCCGTAAACTCGACGTGGATCTGGGCTCCAACATAGGTCTGCTCTGGGCTGACGGTGAGGGCGGTGGCGGCCAGATCGACGTCCGGAACTTGCTCACCGTTGACGGTGATGGGGCGATCGGAGGGCCGGATGTTGTTGGTGCGGGTCACTTCGTCATCAGTCGTGCTGACCGCCACCAAGATGTAGTGCAGACCTGGGGTCTTGATCTCCTGCGGTAGGGTGTAGGCGAGGTTCGTGACGATGTGGTACTCGCCAGCCGGGAGGGGCTGGAGGTTTCCTGTCCCGAGCTCGAGGTCGGTCGGGTCGAGGGTTTGGTCCCCCTCCGACAGGAAGATGGTATACGAGGATGGGCCACCGGCGCCTTCCCCAATGTTGGTCACTTCGAAGGAGACGTTGACCTGACGCAGAATGTCCGTGGAGACTGGGTTGGCGACGATGCTCTGCGGGGTGAGGTCGGGCAGAGAGACGGCCGGCGCAATGCTCATGCCGGTGCTGGAGACTCGGAAGTTATTCGTCTCGTCCGACTCTTGAATGTTGAGCTCGGGTCGACCCACGTTCGGCGGATCGATCCAAAGGGCTGGGAACCACTCGCCGTGCGACACCTGAGCTTGGAGCTTGTCACACTCGTTTTGCTGCAGTCTGAAGTCGCAGATCTGCACGGTGACGGTGTCGTTGAGCGACTCGTTTCGGTTGAGGGAGCCAGAGGACGAGCGAACCACCGTGATCTTGACGGCAACGGCGCTGTCGATGAGCTCGTCGATGGTCAGGTTGCTGCGTTTGACGAGGTAGAGCTCGACGTCGAAGGGGCGGTCGATGTCGGTGCCATCATTGAGGACCTGGAAGGAGATGTCGAAGGTCTCATCGATTTCGATGGCCGTCTTGTCCGCGCTGACCGCGACCGCGATGAGGTCGGGCAGCTCGGAGACGGTGATGTCGAGGTTCTGCTCGGCGGATTTGATCTCTACGGCCGGTTCGGTCTCGGTCGCGGGCTTGGAGTTCGACACATCGACGGCCCAGACGGTTACCGTGAACGTGCCCGGATCCTCGTACAGGTGTGTGAAGTGAGCGGCGCGATCTTCGGGTGTGGTCTCCAACTCAGTGTTCTGGGGGTTGGGATCGCCCGGGAGGGCCGTCTGGGTCTCCCATTCATCGGTAGTCCCGTCGCCAAAATCGATGTAGGCGGTCACCCGTGCTCTTGGGTCGTCCGTCGTAAACCGCACGGTGAACTGCGCTTCGTGTGGGGCGAAGCCTTCTCGGGCATCCACATCGAGCCCAAAAACAGTCACGCGCGGAGTGACATCGATGCCTTCGCTCTTTGTTCCAGCTCCGTCGTCACAGGCTGACGACGTCATGCCCAGCGCGAGAAGCAAGGCGAAGAATAGGGTCTTGAAAGTACTTTGGCCGTCCACTCGATGCCTCCCGATTGTGCGTTCTGGCCTACCAGGCCAATCGCCAAACACCAGAAATATGGGGGTTCGCGAAGACGCCAACTATACCCGAGGCTCGATCGATTTCAATCCCCGTTCCCAAAGGCCCCAAAGGCTTGCGCAGCCTTAGGAGCTTCCCTACAAAATCATTTGGGTGCTCTCTGGCGGAGGCAGGGCTCTGCCCCGACCCGCCGGGGGACCTTGTCCCCCGGGCCAGCCAGGGGTTGAAACCCCTGGCTACACGCCCGTCGCCCCCTTCGGGGGCTGCCTTGGGACTTTCTCATCTCTCGGAGAACATGCAGCGGCTCAAGACTGCCATGAACATCGCTGGGATCTGGCGAGCGGCGGCTGAATCGGGGGCGCCAAGGGTTTCAACCCCTGGCGCGCGGCAAAGCCGCGCGAGCTATCGGCGGCTATGTCGGAGAAAGAGATCTGTTCAAACTCCAGCGCCGGGGGACTTTGTCCCCCGGGCCCCCTTTTGTTTTTTTTCTTCGGGTGCAGTCTGGCCAGCGACCGGAGGCTTCCCGCCTCAACGGGAGATCCGTTATTGCACTTTAGGGGCACCGAAGTTTGTCCAGCGGTGGGACCCTATCGGAAATCTCCCACATCGAGCCCGCCTGGATCGACTACATGCGGGCCGACGACCCCGTCAAACTCTGCTGCAACGAAAGTGCGCACTTGGAAGCCACGAACCCGACGCAAAACTTGGGCATCGAGGTTTTGTAGAAAAGCTCTTAACGGCGAGGGAGCGAACGATCTTCGGGCGAGTGCCACGGCGAGCTGTCGCGCGAAACCTTGTCAGCGGCGCGCAAGGCCTGATACTTAGTGCGCTTGCGCAGCCGAGCGCAGATTGCTCGTTTGCCGGCACGAGTGCGAAGCGAGCGAGTGGCTTTGCCATGACCGCGTTCCGTTAGAAATTGCGTATTGGATGATTTTGCCCCTGTATTGAATAGGTCCAGGATGAGCGTGGGAATCGCAATAACTGCCCAAACCCCAAACACCGAAGCCAAGCGACTCGACCAGCGAAACGATGACCGCGAAGCGCTTCGGGCTCTCGTCGCCAACATCGAGTCGGTGTTTCGTGGGAAGTCCCACGTCGTACGTTTGTGTGTGACCTGCCTCCTGGCTGATGGCCACCTTCTTCTCGAGGACGTGCCGGGTGTCGGCAAGACGACTCTCGCTCAGGCGCTCGCGCGCTCCATCGACCTCCCTCTAAAGCGCATCCAGTTCACCAGCGACTTGCTCCCAAGTGACATCGTCGGAGTCTCGATCTACGACCAAGAGACCGACCAGTTCCGCCTGCACCGCGGACCACTCTTCGCCAACATCGTGCTGGCCGATGAGATCAACCGGGCGAGCCCACGCACTCAATCCGCGCTCTTGGAGGCGATGCACGACCGGCAGATCAGCGTCGACAACGACACCCATCCCTTGCCGCGCCCGTTCTTCGTGATTGCAACGCAGAATCCCTTCGAGCACCACGGCACCTACCCGCTCCCCGAGAGCCAGCTGGACCGGTTCTTGTTCCGGCTCGCTGTGGGCTACCCAGAGCGCGATGTAGAGCGCAACCTGCTCGCCACCCGAGGCCGGGGAGAGCCCGTAGAAACCTTGCAGCCGGTGGTCTCCGTCGAGCAGCTTCACACTCTGATCGAGGCCGTCGATCAGGTTCACGTGGACGACTCACTCATCGACACGTTGATGGACGTCGCCGAGGCGAGCCGGAAGCACCCCAAACTGGACCTCGGCGTGTCGACCCGCGCCTGCCTCACCACTCTGCGCAGCGCCAAAGCCCACGCGCTGGTCATGGAGCGCTCCTTTGTCTTGCCCGACGATCTGGAGGCTGTGCTCATCCCCGCACTGTCACACCGCGTGCGCCTCTCCAGCGCAGGTGCGCGGCGCGGTGGCAGTCGACGGGTCGAGGCAGAGAGGGTACTCAGCGAGCTGCTCAAGAGCGTCGGGATGCCGTCCTGAGCGCGCGTAGGGAAGCGAGGTTGCCCGCTTCGAGCCACCTCGCCCGGCCCGAAGGGCCGGGGCTGGAGTTTGTGCACTTGTGGGTTCGGGCGGCCGGACGTTTTTCCACGTCGTGGGTTCGGGCGGTCGGACGTTTTTCCACGTCGTGGGTTCGGGCGGTCGGATGCGGTTCCACATCGTGG
>Ga0210044_10003034_pt1 | contig 24262 bp, 22 predicted proteins | sample CryGey13umfilter_2_FD_183959 | JGI IMG/M metagenome (GOLD analysis project Ga0210044, IMG submission 183959) | Groundwater microbial communities from aquifer in Utah, USA - Crystal Geyser 4/9/14 3 um filter (SPAdes) (version 2) | ecosystem: Environmental > Aquatic > Deep subsurface >... | reverse complement strand
GCATCTGGGGTAATTCACGACTTTTTCGTGATGAGCAATACCGTGCCACCTGGTCTCAAGGCAGCCGTGATGTGAAAGTTTGTGTCTTAAGTTTTAGATCTCCCGGGCATCCGCTCAGGAGTTTTCTTGTAATTAATCCTGCATAAAAAAGGCCGCCAGAGATAAACCCTGACGGCCTTTTGTTAATCTTCCACTCACGTTATGCATTTCACAACGTATCACCAGGTGAATTTGACGTGAGCCAAACCACCATATTCAACATACTCTAATACCACTACGTACTTACCTGCTGGTACAAACTTGTTTACAGTGTACCTGAGGTCTCCACCGGGGTGCCTTTCGTTAATGACAACGCTCTCATTAACAAGAACCCTAACCCCATCATCGCTGATTGTCGAAAAGTTGAAGAAATTGGTTCCAAAATCTACAACCTTTGACCATCGAATAGAGAAATTGTCATTACCTAATCCACCCCTTCCACCTTCGGGTTCATAAGCACCGTAATTTCTCTCAATATACAAACCACCTTCTCCTTTTGAGTATGCTGGCGTACCGGTAAGCGTTGTATTGTTGTAATACTCCGCACACCATGTGGTAAGTGCAACTCCAGGACACGTAACATCAACCGGTTGAATACCCGTTGTTTGCGCTGAATTTCCAGCTAAATCTCCCGCAAAGACGTAATACTCAATGCGAGTTCCATGCGGAACATACCGAATATCCATATTCAACTCCCAATGATTTGAATACAAATTCAGCATGTTTTTTGTTTGCCATCCTCCATTCCCAATCTTGTACTTGGCTTGAACCCAGGCAACACCCGAAAGATCAGGATCAAACTCTGCCTGAATAACAAGGTTGTTATACGGATTGGGATTTACATTAACCAATCCTCCTTTTGGCGGCTCACGATCATCTACCGTTACCGGTTGATTACCTGTAACCTGACCACTGTTGCCACCACCATCTCTGGCATGGATGTTGTAATTAAACGTTGTGCCAAGAGCAAGATGACCCGTTTCCACCGTCACGGACCATGTTTCTGACGTTCCTTCTTGTACCATCTCATACGTTCCAATACCAGAGTGTAAAGTAGCTCCAGCAACACCAGACGGATCTTCGATGTGAGCACTAATACCTAACGATGCACCAGCAACACCGGGAGCGGTAATGTAATAGCCTGTTGGAGGTGTAGTGTCTCGAATAACTGTAACGGGTCCACTGCTTCCCGTAATCTGTCCACTATTCCCCCACACATCGCTGGCGTGGATGTTGTACGTGAAGGTAGTATTCGTGGCTATGTGATCTGTTTCCACCGTCACAGACCAAATATCTATACCTTCTTCACGAGACATTTCATACGTGCCAATAGTTGAGTACAGAGTAGCTTTGGCAACTCCAGACGGATCCGTAATCCCAGCGCGTACGGTTAAAGATGAGTCAACCATAGTAGGCGCGGATATGTAATGACCAGTTGGTGGTTCGGTGTCTTTAACAACCGTTACGGTATGTGTTCCAGTCAGCTGTGCCGTGTTGTTGTTGACACTTGCATCCCACGCGCGAATCATGAAGTTGAGTACGGTGCCGTTGGGGTATTGATTCACGTTAATACTTGTTTCCCATGTGTCGTTACCCGTATTTGTAAGATCGATATACGACTCTGCGCCACCGGTTGGCCAGATCATTACTTGAACCTGCCGTATGCCTGAAGCGTCACGTGCGTTGACTTTAATTGTCAACGTATGATTAACAGCGACAGGCGCATCCACAATTCCACCTGTTGGCAGATCATGATCGTTAGCTGTTGGGTCTGGGGTTGAGGTCGGTTCAGCAGTAGCTGTTGGAATCGGCGTTGCCGTCACAACCGAAATCGATGTGGGTACGGAGGTTGGTATGGTTCCATCGACACCACAACCACCCACGATACCTACGAGGTAATCACAGGGATTTACAATCACACCGTTGTATCGCAACTCAAAGTGCAAGTGAATTGGAAGGCTCGTATCTCCATCACCGTCATCATAAAACCCACTGTTCCCAATCGTCGCAATTGGCGCCCCTGCAGGTACCGTGGTTATTACTTGAGAAGATGGATCTGAATCAACAACAATGGATCCTACCTGCAAGTGGGCGTACCTTGTTTCCCAGCCATCCCCGTGATCTATCACTACCATCCATCCGCCACTTAGGCTTGTCGGGCAGCTAGCTGGGAGTGGCTTATCTGGCTTAGGAACACAATACGAGTCGTAGTAAACGGAGGTTACAGTTCCGCTTGCTGCAGCCATAATTGGTACGCTACTTCCATTGGCGCTTACCATATCGACACCAGTGTGTCCATTGATAATGGTCCTAATAAAGATAGGAGACTCAATTGGCCAATTGACACTAAACCCATCGGCTTTTACCACTCCAAACACAGTTAACAAACTCACAATCACTACAGCACAGATACAAACAACTTGCGCTTTCATAATCAGCTCCTTAAGTGAAATTGAGGAAAGACTCCTCAGGTTTAAAACAAAAACACTTAAACTATAATGCCGACAACAGTAGAAATCTCACGATGAATGCCATATAAAGCTATTTCTTTAGCTCAAATGTGTTCACAATACTTTCGCCAATATCAAATTTATCGTTATGGGCACCAATTAAATTAGTCATAACATATAATTGACCGTCGAGAAATAAATATTGCTTCTCTTTATCAATATCTCCTATCCTTGATTGTTCTGAAGATCGGTGTAAAACCGTAATCTTACTGTAATTCTCAAAGTCTGTTATTTTCTCTACGGTGATTTCAGGGAAAGCATACTCTTCACTTGCAGGTACGATGAGAGATTTCCCTAATTCTTGAGAACTAAGTAAGTCAAAAAATTCTGAAGCTCCATTTGCATAGCTGAACAACGGCGAATTTTTGTGATTAGATCCATTTACATGAATAACCACAACATCCCCACAAATAATATGACATTCTGAATTATCAGGGTTGTATGAGACCCCTAGCTCAAAACCTCTACTATCGTCAATGATGTCTCTTATAAACCAATCTTCAGGATACCTAAAACTAAACCCATATTCCTCGTTTGTATATGTATTCCAGCCAACATATGGATCTGGAGTTGGTGTTGGAGCATTCGTAACTACATCATTAACCCCAGGGAATAAAAAGTAACCCGCAACTACCAGAGCTACGATTCCGACAACTATTATGATCTTGCGCATGAAAATACTGTAATATATTTCACGATATATGTCAAAGGGAAGATTGAAAATTCTCGTATTGTTAAGGAGCCAGGATCTACTAATCTATATCCTATGATATATAATCAGGAGGTGTCAAGAGGAATTTTATGCCTGTGCTTAAATTTTCTGTGAGATCTTTTGACCGCATGTTTCTTGAGAATGGGGAACCAGAGGGAGATAAAATCAAACAAACATTGAATGTTTAGTACAGAGTGGGTTCTGGAGGTGCTCGTCTGTATCTGAAGCGTATTGATGCATGGGTCATCTGATTTTACTACGTACTATGAGGTGTTATTATTTCACAACTTTTTTGTCGTATATCGTAATCACTAAGCATAAATGGTACCATAATATTGCCGTGAAAATTGAAAAGAAAACCTGGCCCGAATATTTTCAAGCTCTTTTTGATGGAACAAAAACGTTTGATATTCGACTTGCTAATTTTGATTGCAAAGTAGGTGATAGCATTGTTTTTAGAGAATGGGATCCACATACGCAAAACTATTATTCTCCGTTCAGCTATTGATGAATTATTTTGGGAAAAGGAGGACATAGAAAAATACGGCATTCAGGTTCTCTCGCTTAAGTAGGGAGTTTGCGCTGGTCCAATAGTTCTTGCTACAATAACATCATCGGTTTCTTTTAGCACATTTACCTGAAAGGGAGGTTTTTATGAAATGGTTAGCAAGATTATTCCGCGGTAATAAGGTTATTGCTCCAGTAAAACGCGTGTTTGTTGTTGGAACACCCGAAGAGGTTCACCGGGTTCAAGTATCCATCTCAGGGGTGAATATCGTCACTGATTCTAAGGATGCTGAAGTAATACTTTTGAGAGTTGAAGATCTCGATGGGGGTTATGAACTGCGATATCCCCATGCGAAACGTTTTTGTTTGGTCACTACTATCAGTACAGCTGCTGCCAAACGGGCAAAGGCATCTGGGGTAATTCACGACTTTTTCGTGATGAGCAATACCGTGCCACCTGGTCTCAAGGCAGCCGTGATGTGAAAGTTTGTGTCTTAAGTTTTAGATCTCCCGGGCATCCGCTCAGGAGTTTTCTCGTAGAAATTCGATGATCGGTTTTGAGAATACAGTTAGTGCCATTCCAATACTGGCAACGTGCTCGATGGTGGGGATGGTGATATTTGTAGATCCTTCAACCTGACTTGTGTCCAGAGGAACCAGCTCATCTCCAAATCGTGCAGAAACCGTGATCATTCGAGACAGGAAATCGTTTGAAATATATGGCTCATTTCTTTCGAATTTAAGAACTGACTCTTTAAATGCAGGACTGCTTTTTGACATTCTTTCAAGAGACCTCCAGGAATGGTTGCCAGAACGAAGCCTCCCACACACGTTTACTGCTTTATGGATAATGTCTGGTCGTTCAATGAGTGCGTTGAATGCCACGCTTCCTCCGGCGCTTGTACCAACAATTGAAACGGTATTTTCCTTTGCCAGTAGTTCTGCAGTCTCAATAATATTACTAAGAATTGATGCAATGTTTTGAGATTGGTTTTTCCATCCAACAGGAAACATATAAGGGATTAAGCCTTTTGCTTTCCAAAATCTTGTAACAAATTCAATGTTTCTAACCCGATCAGACAATCCCGGAATGAACAGTACGTAGTGATTGTTACTTTTTGACATTTAAGTTTGCAGCTACGATTTCTGTAGCGATTCTTGTGGTACTTTTTGTTGCGTCAATTTTATAGTCAACTAATCCAACATCAAAGATTTGTTTTTGATACTTGCACATGCCAGGCAGCCACTGGCTTATGTCATCATAACCCTCGTTTTTAACCCGCAATGTATTCCGCATAAACAGTTCCTGTAATTCGATATTAAGCTGTACAATCGTAAACCCTTTTTCTTTAGCGTGTCTTAAATCTTGAATTGAGAAATAGTCAGTATTTGTAAAAAATATAACATCACTGCGAGAGAGAACATCTTCTATTATTTGAGGTGCAAGTACATTTGTTTTGAGTTCAGGATCTGTTGGAAAGGTTCCACCATAGTGTTGTGTTAATTCTTCGTCAATCTCTTTTATAGAGTATTGAGGGTACTGCTCGCGCATATAGCGAACAAGAGTTGTTTTACCGGAAAGAGACGTCCCTATGATTATTGTCTTCATTATTTGTTTTGATAGTACTCAATCATGTAGTGCGGAATAATATTTTCAGTCACCATTATATCCGTTTTGGACTGTACGATTTTAATCTTGGAATTCTTCGAGAATTTTATTAATGTTATTTTTCAGATGGGGAATATCTATTGTTGCGGTATCCCAAACAGACTCAAAATCAACTACAAAATAATCATGAATTAACACATCTCGAGATCCTGTAATTTTGTTCCAGGGCACAAAGTTATATTTTTCTTTCATTTCATTAGGAATGTGTTTTGCTGCTTCGCCAATAATTTCTAATCTTCTTATAACAGCATCTTGAACCTGTGTTGATTGCAAAAATTCGTTTTCCGGAATATCTTTCGTATACTTTTCGATCTCAGAGATACTTTCAAGGATGTGTTGAAGAAAAACCTTAGGATCCTTTTTCATAGATTATAATTTGTTCATTCAGTATTCTGTCACGTAATAGGGGATGGATTGAGCGGTAAGTTAGTAAATCAACGCTTTTATTAAGATGCTCCTCTAATTCCAGTTTTAGGCCTACGAGATCAAAAAGACTTTTTCGATCCGTAAACTCAACAAGTAAATCAACATCGCTGTCGTTTTTTGCCTCGCCCGTAGCATAAGAGCCAAAAATAGCTGCTCTAACAATCCCTTCATTTTTTAAAACTGGTGTTGCTTTGGCTTTGATTGTTTGGATATCCATAGGCAGATTGTATCAGAAAAAGATAAAATCAAGTAATCAAAAGTGATAGTTTACTTTGAAGATAAGAAGAATTTATATTCATCTTCGTTTAAGTAAAATCCCGATGGACCTTCTCCAAGACTTCTATCATCAAACTGTATAACCCCTCTTGATACTAGTGAGTCTAGACCTTCACTGTCTTTTCCAAAGATACCATTTCGTACTGCTGAAAGCTTAATAAAACATGTTCCATGAGATACAAAAGTATTTATGACAGTCTTTTCTATATCAGAATATGAAATATCCTTTTGCTCTTTTGCATTTTTCTTTACTAGATAGTCAACAATTGCTTTTGAAAAGACTTTTGTGATTGAAAAAGTGCCGATTAGAGTCAACGATGAAATATAGATATTGCTCGTTAAAATGTAACTTAAGTAAGCCACTACTGATCCAAGGAATATTGATACATTGGTGTGGTTATCCTTTTCCGAATAGATTTTTTCTATAATTTTTTCAGCAATTATCATGATGTCTGTTTCTGGCGGAGGAAGGGGGATTCGAACCCCCGTGTGCTTAACGCACACATGCTTTCCAGGCATGCGCCATAAACCACTCGGCCATCCCTCCATAATTTGTTTCTATCTTCGTTTTCTCTTTAGCAGCCGTTTTCATCCAGGGAATGCCTTACTTGGCATTCCCGCTCTGTCGCCGGTATGGCGACCACGCCCAGGAACGCAAGACATTGCGTTCCGCTCGAAACCAAGACATTGGTTTCTCGCCCACCCGTGATGTATCGCTATTTTACCATTATAGAGAGATGGGGCAGGTTTTGATATCATTACACATATTATGGATGAACTAACGAATCGAGTAACAGCGTTAGAAGAACGTAACAGAAGGGTTGAATTAAATAAATCGTGGGAAACAAGCACAACAAGAAAGTTTTTTGTTGCGTTATTTACCTATCTTTCAATCGTACTATACTTTTTAGTTATTGATGTGGAAAGACCTTTTATAAACGCTGTTGTGCCTACTGCTGGGTTTTTACTCTCCACTTTGTCGTTGCCGTATATTCGAATAGTATGGGAACGAATGGTAAAAAAGTAGGCAATCCACCTCCTTGACACTTTTACACACAGCCTCTACGATAGCTAGTATATGAGTGAACCGATTCGAGTTGCAATAAATGGATTTGGCAGAGTTGGCCGTCAGGCCTTTAAGGCTGCATTTGGGGTGACCCGAGGTTCACGTATGGTCCTCTCGGATCGTATTCATGCAGACGATATAGAAGTTGTTGCCATTAATGATCTCACCGATCCACGAACGCTAGCTCACTTACTTCGCTATGACAGTATCTACGGTCGGTATCATAAAGAAATTCTTATAGAACACAATCACGAAGTTGTTGATTGGGAAGGCCATACTAGTAGTGATGATCACGCGATCGAAATGGATGAGGGACCAACCTTTTTGATCATAAATGGAAGGCGCGTACAAGTGTTTTCACAAAAAGACCCTGAACAACTTCCATGGGCGGATCTTAATGTGGATGTCGTACTTGAATCCACGGGGTTCTTTACAAAATATGAGGATGCTAAAAAACACATTAAGGCTGGTGCCAAAAAAGTTATCATTTCAGCCCCTGGAAAGGGTGAAGAGGGCTCAGATGGCCGCACACTCATATTTGGGACCGAGGATACCGAAAAGGGGTTTGGGACGCATGATGTGGTCTCTAACGCTTCGTGCACAACGAATTGTATCTCACCAGTCATTCAAATTTTGGTAAGTCGTTTTGGCGTCGAAAAGTCACTCATGACTACGATTCACGGGTACACAGCTAGTCAGAACCTTGTAGATGGCCCGAATAAAAATTTACGACGTGGTCGGGCGGCAGCTGAAAATATCATTCCATCGAGTACAGGGGCTGCAATTGCAACGGGATATGTGATTCCCTCACTAGCAGGTAAGTTTGATGGGATTGCTATGCGCGTTCCAGTTCCCGTAGGTTCCATTTCAGATATCACCGCAGTTCTCAGTAAAGACGTAACTGTAGAGGAAGTAAACGAGACTCTCATTGAAATGAGTAGACATCCTCTTTACAAAGGGATTTTGGTAACAACCCAAGAGCCAATCGTATCAACGGATATTATTGGTAATCCAGCAAGTAGTATCGTTGATCTAGAATTCACACGCGTTGTGGGCGGAAATATGGTCAAGGTTGTGGCTTGGTACGATAATGAGTGGGGTTATTCAAATCGATTAGTTGAGATGGCGATTGAAGTCGGAAAGACAATATCTTAAAAATTACTCCAATGCTTGTTATTGCAAACTGGAAACTTAACCATACCCTATTGAGTGTTTCTTCGTGGTTGGATGAAGTTTTTGCTACACTTTTAGATTTGTCAGTTACCAAAGTCGCACTTGCTCCCTCATTTACAGAATTAGCGTATGTATACCAAGAACTCCTTACAGAAGGTCTTGATCAAGAAGTCTTTGTGTACGCCCAGAATGTTTCGGGGTTTGAGGATGGACAATACACGGGCGAAGTAAGTGCCAAACAACTTGCAGAGCAATTCGTTTCTGGCGCGATTATTGGTCACAGTGAACGAAGGCGATTATTCGGAGAAACTGATGCCGACGTTGCAGAAAAAATTACACGATGTCTTAAACATGATATCGTACCAATCGTTGCCATAAGTTCTATCCAGCAGATTGAAAATATTGCCGATCTTGTCGATATTACAAGAATTACGGTTGCATACGAACCGTTAGGTGCAATTGGATCGGGTAATCCGGCGAACCCCAAAACAGTCAGCGCATTTTTGGGTGAGCTTGATGAAAAATATCAACCAGAGTCAATGATATATGGAGGTAGCGTTAGTGCACATGATGTGGAGTCATTTCTTGAAATTGATAACATCTCAGGATTTCTTGTTGGCACTGCTTCTGTTGAACCGAGTCATTTTGTTGACCTTCTTAAGGCCATAGAAAGATATTGACTATCTCGATCAGGTATAATTTTCAAAAGGCATAGAACCATTTAAAAATTGTTTCGCAAATTGTGGTACATTATGGCTTGTCGATTAATGTTCGAAAATGAAAAAACGGAGTAATTATTCATACAAAAAACGGCATAACATTCGGGGAAAGAAAACTCGGAAGGGTCTTCATATTAGCAAAAACACCATTGTTGTTGTGCTGGGTATGGCTTTTTTTCTATTCGTCGCAAAAATATTCCTTCAACCAATTGGTTCTGCATTAGCAGGATTATTGCGAGAATCCTCGGCATCGTTTTCCGTTATGTTGAACAATGAGGGTCTTTCCCAAACCAATGGAGTTACTACGATTCTTCTTGTTGGTGTTGATCAACGCGCAGGGGGGCAAACGTCCCTTACTGACACGCTTATGCTTGCAAGCTACAATCATAAGGATACTAGCATTACCGTGGTTTCACTTCCACGCGATCTTTGGGTAACAATTCCCTCATTTAATGATGTATATGAACAAGGAGCAAAGATTAATGCGGTATATTCTTTTGGTCAATCTTATAATTATTCTAACGAGGATGGACAAGGGTTAAACGGAGGGATCGGACTTTTAGAAAACATACTCACTAAGAATATTGGGATGCCGATTCATTACTATGCATTAGTGAACTTTAGTGGATTCAGAAATGTTGTAGATGCAGTTGACGGCGTAGATATATTTGTAAAAGAAACTTTTACGGATTATGGATATCCAAAGGATGGGTATGAAAGTGCTCCGTGGGATTCCAGGTGGGAAGTAATTACGTTTAACCAAGGGTGGCAACATATGGATGGAGAAACAGCACTCAAGTATGCACGAAGTAGACATGCCTATGGTCCAGAAGGGTCTGATTTTGCTCGAGCAGCAAGGCAACAAGCTGTCATTCTTGCGATAAAAGAAAAGATAATTTCGAGTCAAACCTTGTTTAATGTAAATAGGTTGAGGCAATTATTTACTACCTTATCCTCGGATTTTGAATCGAATGTTTCGATTTCTCAACTTCCTGTCTTTTATAACCTGTATACAGAAATCGATGGTTTTGACACTGTGAAATCGTATGTATTATCAAACGATCCTTCTCAAGAAGGAGGGATACTTTATGAACCGTCACCGGATGAGTTTGGAGGAGCATACGTATTATTGCCGAGGCAAGGTTGGGAATCGGTAAAGGAGTTTATTCACACAGCGGTATTTGGAACGAGTGAAGAGTAGTCGTAACATGCAGAATTATCACATTTTTGGTCCTGATCATTTTAGTGCCAAAAAATACATACGTGGAGTAGGAAAAAGTCTGGGAATATCCATTGAATTCTATTCATTCCACAACGAGATAGAGCGTGCACTGGATAATCTTTCTCAACAGTCGTTGTTTGGAAAAGAAGATCTAATGGTATTTCGTGACAACCAAGACTTACTCGATGCTTCGCTAGAAAAACTTCTCACATCAACACGTCCTTGGGTAGTGTGGGAGACTTCAGAAAAAAGCAAATATAGTAGTAAAACAAAACAGGCACTTTTAAAGGTATCTCAGGTGGTAGAAATGCCATTATTATCAGAACAAATGACGCGAGACTGGATTACAAAAACAGCGTTAAAGTACCGACTTAATCTTTCAGGTGAGGAAATAATTAGTATTCAAGAAGCAACGGATAGCGATCTAACTATGATCCAAAATGAATTGCAGAAAATTTTTTGGATTTCAAAAGGGAGTGATAGTAAAGACCAGTTATCTTTGCTGAGTGGTATCGGACAGCCCATATCGATATTTCCTGTAATCGATGCCATTGCACTTAAGCGGACAAAAGTATTTTTAACTACCTATCGTAATTTTATTACACAAGGCATTGATGAGTGGCAACTATTTTTTGCACTCTCTCGATTAATACAAAACCTTTACTTGGCAAAGATAAACGCTTTAGTGGGGCTGCCACAGTTTGTTATTTCAAAAATTCGCAACCAATCTCAACAGTGGACTAAAGATGAGTTGATTGAATTTGCAACAAAACTGAGTGAATATGAATACGACGTAAAGACAGGCGATAGACCAAGCATTAAGACAGTCCTATTTTGTGACATTATGAAACGCGTTTATGTACCTGCGATTTAAGACGGTTGGCCTTATTCTTATGAATAATTCCCTTTTTTGCCGCAATATCGATTGCTTTTGTCGTTTTTGCGATTGATTCAACCTTAGGGTCAGAGACAAAATCGGTAAGTGAAGTTTTTAAACTACGCCTCGCACGGAGGTTAATAACGCGTTTGCGTTCTTGCTTAGGTATGGTGCGTTTTGCCGAAGTTGTGTTTGCCATATTTTCCTGTTCTGTTGTGATTGTTGACCCAACAGTGTGTGGAGTATATCATAATTAGCGACTATGGTAAAGAAAATATTTGAAAATAGTGTGAGAAAAGGAGGTTCTATTTTGTTTGATCAACAAAAAACGATTCTTTCGGGTGCCGTGGTCATTTCGGTTATGTTTTTGGTAAGTGCTATTCTTGGACTTGTAAAAAAACGGCTGTATGTAAGTGTGATAACTGCTGGTCCCGAATACGATGTTTTAGTTGCTGCATTTAGTATTACTGATGTTCTTTTTCAGCTTTTAATCGTCGGATCGGTGAATGCAGCCTTTATTCCAATATTTTCGTCGCATATTTCAACAAAAGGTAGAGAAGAATCATGGAAATTTGTTAGCACTGTTTTGAATCTAACAGTCGTGTTGTTTACGGTTTTAGCAGCAGTCTTGTTTGTTGGTGCACGATTTTTTGGATCACTGTTTTTTAGTGGTTTTTCAGCAGATCAGCTAGATCAATTTGTACAAATCATGAGAATTTTGTTGCTGTCACCGTTATTTTTAGGGGTTTCGAGTTTTGTCGCAGGAACATTGCAGGCCTTTAAACGCTTTTTTATGCCATTTCTTTCACCCGTTCTTTACAATGTGGGTGCTATCTTTGGAATAGTTGTTTTATACCCACTGATGGGTGTTACAGGGGCTGTGTGGGGGGTTGTAATTGGTGCCATGCTTCACTTACTCATTCAACTTCCTGCGCTTAAATATTTGGGGTTTTCGTATCATCTAATACTAGATCTAAAAGATAAATTTATAAAAAGTCTCGTTACGCTTTCATTTCCGCGCACAATTGGTATTGGGGTTGAACAGATAAAAACACTTGTTATGCTTAATATTGCGTCATTTCTACCGCATGGAAGTATATCTTTTTTAGATTTGGGTCAAAGTATTGTGTCGATTCCTATTTCACTCGTTGGAATTTCAATCGCAACGGCGTCGTTTCCTCAATTTACGGAATTGTTTGTACATAAGGATTATAAAGCACTAAAGAATACGTTTTTATCCTCACTAAATCAAATTTTATTTTTCATCATGCCATTTGTTGTTATTTTGATTGTGTTAAAAATTCCCGTTGTTCGATTAATTTATGGTAGCAGTAGTGTGAGGTTTCCGTGGGAGGACACATTGCAAACTGCATGGGTTGTAGCATTTTTAGCTGTAGGAATGGCCGCAATATCGATAAACCATTTGATGATTAGGTTATATTACGCTCAGCACAATACAATTACTCCGGTTATTGCTGGGATTGTTGGTGTTGTAACAAGTATTGTAATTGCCGCAATATTGGTAGAGAAGTTTTCTTTTGGCGTTGGTGCACTGGCTATTTCTATTTCGCTTGGTGCTGTGCTTGAGTCGTTAATTCTGATCGCAAGTCTTGTTCGTTCAAAGTTTGTAGGTCTTGTTGAAATATTTGTAACTCCGTTAAAAATATTGACAATAGGGGCAATTATGGGCGTGAGTATTTATGTTCCTGTTAAAGCATTAGATCAAGTATTTATTGACACATCGCGTGTCGTAAATCTCGTTATACTTATGTGGCTTGTAACCTCATTTGGAGCAACGTTATATCTGTTCTTAAGTTGGGTGCTCGATATCCGCGAGCTTAAGCAGGTTTTGAGTATTTTGGTAAAAATTAGAGATTTTAAATCCAGTGTAGTAAAACAATTTTCTCAGCCACGAATTATCCCGCAAAATTTTATTGATGAATAAGGCTGAGTAGTTTTTAACGATGGTAGGGTACAATGTAGCGATGAAACGAGTTGGTGAACTATTAAAAGAGGAACGCTTGCGTCAGGGGAAAACGCTCAAAGAAGTTAGTGTTACAACGAAAATCCGAGAATACTTTTTACAGGCAATCGAAGATGGTAGTTATGATCGTTTGCCCGATGTAATATACATAAAAGGCTTCATACAAGGTTATTCTCAGGCTCTTGGTCTTGATTCTCAAAAAGTAATGCCATTTTATAGACGAGAATTTACTGAGAAGGAGGTTGATGTTATATCAAAAAATGGATTGAGCAGTTCTATTGGGCCGTGGTTAACGGTTACCCCAGGTAAGGTCATTGCATTAGTAATCGCTACTAGTTTAACAGGATTCTTAGCCATATTATTCCTCCAGTACCAACAATTTTCTGGAGCCCCGATTTTAATAATTGACTCACCCATAGATTTACTTGAAACAACACAGGATATCGTACGTGTCTCGGGAAAAACAAGTATAGGTGCACTGCTTACTCTTAATGGAGAAACGGTAATTGTTTCGTCGGATGGTTCATTTGAGCAACTATATACCCTTGAACCAGGATTGAACAAGTTGCGACTCGTTGCAACGAATACACTGGGAAAGTCAGTGACTGAAAACAGAGCGGTTGATAAGGTTCCCGCGAGTGTACTTACACCCGAGGCTTCACCGTAGCGTTAAATGTCGCTTGACTATAAATGGTCAATATATATACACTGTATGTACTGCCCATGGATACAACAACACAAGTAGTATTGATAATTATGGTTTTGGTTTTAGGCTCGACGCTTTCTTTAGTGGGCGTTATGCTGTTTCTCGTACTAAAAGATTTTAGGGAGACTCTTGCGCGATTTAATGAAGTCCTTGTTGATGTGAAGGAGATTTCAGGAAGGTTCTCTATAACGGCTGTTCAGATTGAGAGCCTTACAGAGAATATTGTTTCAAGTTTTTCACAGTTCCAGCACACAATGTCATCACCGCTAAGTTCAATGATCGGTGTATACGGTTTTATTCAAGGGTTATTTAAAGCAAAGAAGGGAGGCGATAAAAATGGGTAGATCAACAGGAAAAGGGTTTGTAGTAGGTACCGCCATAGGAGCATTATTAGGTGTGGCAACAGGTATGTTATTCGCACCAAAAAAGGGTGAAGAACTAAGAAAAGATGTTGCTAAGTCTCTTAAAGACTATCAAGAAAAAGCGAGTGATACTGTAGGTGAAATCGCGCAGAAGGGAAAGGAAGTTAGCGCTGAGGTTGCGAAAGTGGTTAACCCTGATTCTATTAATGAGTTAACAAAACGAGTCGTTACAGCAGTTTCAGAAAAAATTGAATCCGTACAAGAGACACCAGAGACAAAGCAACAAATTCAACCGCAGACCAAAAAATATTTCAAGGGTACAAAGTAGGAAATCAATGTTATCTTATTTCCGATTTGTCTGAACTTTTGTAAAATATTATCTATTATCTGTAATCTATCGCGAATGTTTACGAATATTCTTGACCCTTGTATTTTAGAAGATACTGTTTGGCTATCTCTTCATGAACATCTCGTGGATTGCTCCCATCTTGTGGTCCCACAAATCCTTTCTCTTCTAATTCATCCAGCATTCGTGCGGCACGAGCATACCCTATTTTAAGTCTGCGTTGTAAAAGTGAAGCAGATGCTTTTTGGTGATTTACAATTACCTCCACGGCTTCAAGGAATTTTGAATCATCTGGTTCAACAAAAGATGGTTGAAGAGAGTCTTCGGTGGTATCCTCCATCATTCCACTAATTGGATTTCCTGTCATTAATTCTTGTGGTTCCATGCCAGATGTGCTGTGTTGGGCAGTTGTTTTTTGATAAGTTGGACTAAACTTTTTCATATATTCTGTTACACTTTCTATTTCAGCATCAGTTACATATACCCCTTGAATACGCCGTGGTTTACCTGCATCGGGTGGTAGAAAGAACATATCACCTTTGCCAAGAAGTTTCTCAGCTCCAACAGTATCGAGGATGACGCGTGAATCTGTTCCAGAAGATACATTTAATGCTATTCGAGCGGGAACGTTTGCCTTTATAAGCCCTGTGATGACGTCTACGCTTGGTCGTTGTGTAGAAAGCACCATATAGATACCAGTTGCACGAGCCTTTTGTGCGATACGGGTAATGAGCGATTCCATCTCGTTTGCCGCAAAGGCCATAAGGTCTGCAAGTTCATCAACGATGATTATGATGTAAGGTAGTATTTCGGTATCGGTTTTCTCATTAAAATCATCAAGGTTGCGAACTGATAATTGTTGAAAGAGACGATAGCGTTTCTCCATCTCTTCAACGGCCCATTTAAATGCACTAACCGTCTTATCGGGATCAACAATAACGGGTGTTTGAAGATGTGGAGTGCCGTTATATTGTGTAAGTTCGACACGCTTTGGGTCAACCATAATAAAACTTACCTCTTTTGGTGTTGCGCGGAAGAGTATCGAGTTGATTATGGAGTGAATGAGGGCAGATTTACCCGAACCTGTTGATCCTGCAACAAGAATATGTGGCCACTTTTTTATGTCAGAAATGACTGGTTTTCCCGTAACGTCTTCACCCAGTGCGACCGCGAGTTTTGATGGATTATTAATCATCTCGGGGGAATTAAGCATCTCTTTTAGTGTTACGAGAGCAAGGTTCATGTTCGGCACTTCGATACCAACTAATCTTTTTCCCGGAATAGGTGCTTCAATTCGGACACTTCCAGTAGGTGAAGCAAGTGCCAGCGCTAGATCATTTTGTAAACTAGTAATTTTGCTACTTCTGGTTCCTTCTGCAAGGTCAATCGCATATTGAGTTACTGAAGGGCCAACATTGACTTCTGCGATACGTGCTTGAATACCAAAGTTATTCAGTGTTCGTTCAATAACTTGAGCGTTCTTTTCAATACTTGGGTAGTCTGTTGATACATCTTTTGGATCAGAAAGTAATGAAAGCGGTGGGGGACTGTAAGGTATTTCTTCTACGATATCAAGGCTACGTGGTGTTGACCCAATAGCTCTCGTTGCATGTTGATGTGTGGTCGCTTCTTGTTGTTGGTCATCAATAATTTCAATCGTTGGTTTATTCCCGCGATTATTTATTACCGTCTCAACAACAGCAGTGGGTTCGGAAGCAGTCTGTTCGGTTGGTGGTAAGACAGATTCTTTTTTCTTTTGAAACGTTTGGATTCTTTGGCGTAGAGCCGTTGCGAGGGTATGGATTTTTTGTAGAACATTTTCAAGTGGAGTATCAAAAATTACAACTATCGACATACATGTAATAGTAAGTGCAGTTATGAAGCTTCCTACCGGTGTAATAATTTTAGAAAGTGGGTGAGAGATCATTGTTCCAATCTCGCCACCAAGACGTGAAGATATTGTTCCGAGTAACATGAGTAAACCGCCATTAAGAAGTAGCGAACCCCACATGATCCTGGGTTGTGCAAAAGGTAGTGTGAGTTTAGTTAAATTGAAGCCAGCAATAATAAGTGTAAATGGAATTGAAAAAGCTACTACTCCAAACCATAGGAAAAAGTAGTCGTATAGTAGATTATTCACGCCAGAAAATGCTCCAAAGTATGCAATTAATAGTAGTATCCCGAGAAAAATAAAGAAAAGAGCGATTACCGATTGAACACTTTGTGATTTAATTTGAGGTTTCCACCAACGTTTTTTTCTTCGGGGCATAGTATCACTTATTATACACGTAAAACTAGCGTCGAAATAGACCCTAACTATGAAATTTCTTCAGTGTTCTCGTTTCCAGTAGGGATCAGACGTCCAATAATGACATTTTCTTTTAGTCCTCGTAGGTAGTCAGTTTGTTGCCGTTCATTTACAGCTGCTGATGCAAGTACGTTTGTGGTTTCTTCAAAAGATGCTGCTGAAAGCCATGAGTCGGTAAGAAGAGCAACTTTACTGATACCAAGAACAGTTCGAACTCCTGTTGCAGGTTCTTTGCCTTTTTCTTTAAGCTCGCGATTGATTTCATTAAGTTCACTTACCGTTACGTACTTACCAGGGAGATAGTCAGCATCACCAGCATCTTTAATTCGGACTTTACCAGTCATTTTACGGATGATAATTTCAATATGTTTGTCGTTGATTGTAACTCCTTGACTTTTGTACACATATTGGATTTCTCGAAGGAGATACGTTTGTGCTGCAAGAACCCCTTGCAATTCTCGGATTGTTGTTACATCACGATATCCTTCTGTCAGAGGATCGCCGGCAACAATAACGTCGCCGATTTTAACAACAATATCGCTTGCATTAGGTATGAGATATGAAATCTCTTCGCTTTTATCTTTGGGTTCGATTGAAATTTTCGCTTGTGTGTCTTTTTCATTTTTTATCGAAGCAACAATACCGCTTATTTCAGAAATAATCGAAGCGTGCTTTGGAATTCGGGCTTCAAACAGTTCTTCGACACGTGGTAATCCCTGAGTTATTTCCTTTTTAGCAACACCACCACGGTGTTTACTATGGAGGGTTAACTGAGTGCCAGGTTCACCAATACTTTGAGCGGCAATAACACCTACGGTTGTACCCAACTCGACCATTTTGCGGGTAGCAAGGTCTTTTCCGTAGCAAAGTGAGCAAATGCCATATTTTGATTCACAGGTAAGTGTGCTTCTAATTGGTACTTCGAGTATCTCTGCCGCAACGATATTTTTTGCTGTGTCAGGAGTAATAAGCTCATTTGCGCGTACTAAAATCGTTCCTTTAGCGTCAGAAATATCTTTCCACGCAACACGTCCTTCGATTCGCTCAGATAATGGCCAATCTTCGACCGATTTGTCGTCTACTACTACTAAACCATGTCGAGTACCACAATCATGTTCGCGTATGATAACTTCATGGGCAACGTCTGCAAGTCGTCTCGTTAAATATCCTGCATCTGCAGTAAGGAGTGCAACGTCGATAAGACTCTTTCTTCCGCCGATCATATTTAAGAAGCCTTCGAATGCGGTTTGACCCTCAAGAAACGCCGTAGTAATAGGAGTTTCTTTAATCATTCCTTGTGAGTCAACCATTAATCCACGCATACCTTCAACTTGTCGTATGGTTTCTGCATTAACTTTAAACGCCTTCGATTTTTGCATCATTCCTACAACACTATGTTCATCACGTTTCGCTGTGACGATTTCGGCAACTTCATTGGTTGCTTTTTCCCAAACGGAAATGACCTGTGTGTATCTTTCACGAGGGGTCATAAGTCCCATGTTGAAATTCGAATCTATTTCATCAATCTTCTCATAAGACTTTTTGATTATGCCTGCGCGTTCTTTTGGTATTTCGAAGTCAAACAAAGAGTAGGAAGCACCAGCTTTAGTTGCGTACTCTTGACCATAATCCTTAAATCGATCAACCATGCTACTTGTCTCATTTTCACCATATTCATCAAAACATTGCGCAATAAGGTTTCTCATCAAGTCTCGATCAACAGGTTTGTTGACGAATCTGAGTTTTTCTGGAAGCAATAAGTTGAATATAATCCTTCCGGGAGTAGTGAGTAATTCTTTGCCGTTGTAAGGGACGGTGACGGGAGTATGTTCGTCAAGTGCTCCGTTGTTGTAAGCCGAGATTGCTTGTTCAAAACTGTAAAATCGCAACCCTTTGTTTTCTGTGTCTTCGCTGAGTAATGTTAGGTAATATAAACCAAGTGAGATTTCATTCTTAAGGTCGACAATTGGTTGTCCGTGGGAGAGTTTTAACAAGTTGTGCGGCGTGAGTAACCGTTCTTTGGCCTCGGTGATTGAAGCTTTTGACAAAGGTACGTGAACTGCGAGTTGGTCTCCATCGAAGTCACCTGCAAAGCTCCCAACGATTGAAGGGTGAAAAGTTATAGCTTTACCTTCAATCAGTATTGGATAGAATGCCTGAATGTTCTGTCGATGCAGGGTAGGCGCTCGGTTAAGTAAAACGGGATGATCTTTTGTTACCCGCTCTAAAATATCCCAGACCTCGTCGCCGCGTTGTTCGAGAACGTGCTTTGCGCTTTTAAGGTTTGGAGCCAGTGCTTCCATGATAAGATCGCGTAATACGAATGGTTTGAATAGTTCAAGGGCCATTTCTTTTGGTATACCTACTTGGTCAATTTTTAAGTTTGGTCCGACAACGATAACACTTCTTCCTGAATAATCTACGCGTTTACCCAATAGGTTTTGTCGAAAACGTCCTTGTTTACCTTTAAGCATTTCAGAAAGACTTTGTAGATCTTTTCTTACACGGGTCGTGGTGTGTGATCCTTCTATAAGGGAGTCGACAGCTTCTTGAAGCATTCTTTTTTCATTTTGAAGAATAATGTCTGGAGCGCCTAACTGAATTAAATCGCCAAGTCTATTGTTACGATTAATAACGCGTCGATATAGATCGTTGAGATCGGATGACGCAAATCTTCCACCAGGTAACTGCACCATAGGACGAAGCTCTGGTGGGATTACCGGTAGTGCCTGAAGAATCATCCAGGTCGGATCAATGTTTCCATCATGTAAACCTTTAAGTACCCGTAGGCGTTTGAGTGCTTTTGCACGTCTGGCCTTTGACTTTCCGGTCATTATTTTTCTTAGTATGCCAATCTCTTTGCCGATATCTACCATGGACAGTGCTTTGTGTACTATCTCTGCGCCCATTCCGGCCACAAAAAATTCATGTGCACCCCAGAAACGTAACTCATTCATCTCTGCTTCACTCACAACTGAAAACGTGCCAATGTTTGAAATGAGTTCTTTAACTTCTTTAAAAGATGTATCGAGTTGATCTTGGTCTGTTATTAATTCTTCACGAAGATAGAGAGCACGTTTTTTGTGATCATTTTTGAGGTTTTCAATTTGAAGCTCGTCTGAGTCGGCAAGAGTCTTTTTTGCGCTGATTGTTTTGACTTTTTCAGTCATCGCACTTTCGGCTTCCTGAATAATCTGTGTTGTTTCTTTTTCTAACTCCTCCTTTTTTTCCTGAAGTTCAGCTTCTAGTTGTGTGATAATTTCTTGGCGTTTGTCCTCATCAATATCGGTAACAAGGTATTGAGCAAAATAGATTACAGACTCGAGGTCTTTAAGTCCAACATCAAGTATGGCTGGTAACTTGTGCGGTGTTCTTCTAAAGAACCACGTGTGTACGACAGGGGATGCTAATTGAATGTGACCCATTCGCTCTCTTCTTACGCGCGAATGTGTTACCTCAACACCGCATTTATCACAAACAACACCTTTGTATCGTTGGCTTTTGTATTTTCCACAGTAACACTCGTAGTCTTTTGTTGGTCCAAAAATTCGTTCATCAAATAAACCATCTTTTTCTGGTTTAAGCGTGCGGTAATTAATCGTTTCTGCTTTAGTTACTTCCCCATATGACCATGATCGAATGTCTTCGGGTGAAGCAAGTCGAATTTTTAATGCGGTAAAGTCTGTACTGTGCATATGTGTTAATCCTTCTCTTCTGAAATTACCGGTTCAACTATGTTAGGTGATTCATCGCCATCGGTTTGTTTTTCAGTTACTATGTTATCTTCCGCACTCGCGTCAACAGGTTGCTCAGATGCTTCTTCAAGTGGGCGATCGTCTGCAAGTGTCGCTGACTCTATTATGCGAGATGCGTCAATACCCACTCCGCCTCGTTCCTTAGTGATTGCCTCAACAGACAGACAAAGCGAATTTAGCTCCTTTATGAGAAGTTTAAAAGCCTCAGGGAGTCGAGCTTCGGGGATCGGTAGACCCTTAATAATTGCTTCGAATGCTTTGGCTCGGCCAACAACGTCATCACTTTTTATGGTAAGCATTTCTTGCAAGATATGGGCAGCACCGTATGCCTCCAAAGCCCAGACTTCCATTTCCCCGATGCGTTGTCCACCCATTTGTGCTTTACCACCTAACGGTTGTTGTGTTACAAGACTGTAGGGTCCTGTTGAACGAGCATGAGCTTTATCGTCGATTAAGTGGTGGAGTTTCATTATGTTTGTGTATCCTACCATGACACGATGCTTAAATTTTTCGCCTGTGCGTCCATCAAACAAGTCAACTTTTCCATCACTGGGTAATCCAGCTTCTGCTAGTTTGCGTGATATTAGAGTCGGGTCGATGCGATCGAATGCAGGTATGGCATAGTGTTCTCCGAGTTTTTTACCTGCCCAGCCAAGGTGAGTCTCGATAATCATCCCGATGACCATACGTGAAAGAATAGATCCAGGGTTTAGTATGACATCTATCGGAGTACCATCTTCCATGTAGGGAAGATCCTCTTCTGGAACAATCTTTGCTACGATACCTTTTGAAAAGTGTCTGCCTGAAATTTTATCTCCAACTGAGATTTTTCGTTTTTGCGCAACACGTACTTTTATGCTTTTGAGAACACCAGGTCCAAGTTCATCGCCGTGATCTTTGTCAAGAACGGTGATTGAAAGAATGGTTCCATAATCGCCATGGGGGAGTCGCAAGGATGTATCGCGAATTTCGCGAGCTTTTTCTCCAAATATCGCGCGCAACAATCTTTCTTCGGCAGTTAACTCTTGTTCGCCTTTAGGTGCTATTTTTCCAACAAGGATATCGCCTGCTTTTACTTCTGCACCAAGAGTAACAATGCCACTTTCGTCAAGATTTGCAAGGGTATCTTCTGACACATTTGGAATATCTCGTGTTACTTCTTCATTTCCAAGCTTTGTGTCCATAACGGATGCAACGTATTCTTTGATGTGAATACTGGTAAGTTCATCGTCTTTAACTAAACGTTCTGAAATTGCGATCGAGTCCTCATAGTTGTAACCACCCCATGGCATGTACGCTACAAGAAGATCCTTTCCTAGAGCGAGCTCGCCATTTTGTGAGGAGGGACCATCAACCAACACTTGGCCTTTTGTAACTTTTTCGCCTTTTCTTACAATAGGTGTGTTGTTGTAGCATGAGTTGTCGTTTGTTCTTCGAAATTTTGTTAGGTAATATACGTCTAAATTACGATTTTCGGCTCGAACCTCTATTCTTTCGCCATCAACATACTCGATAGTTCCATTGTTGTCGGCAACAACACTTCTACCTGTTGCTGCAATAACATGTGGTTCGATTCCGGTTCCAACTATTGCCGCCTTTGAGGTAATCAGTGGAACTGCCTGTTTTGACATGTTCGAGGCAACCTGAGCGCGGGCTCCCGCATCAGAAGAGATAAACGGGATTGATCCCGATGAAACTCCTGTCATAACTGCGGGATGTGCGTCAACAAGATCGATGTCCTTTGTGTATGCAAAAATAAAGTCACCTTTGTGTCTTACAGGTGCGCGATCAGTAGTAATCATTCCCTTTTCGTCGGTTGAAATCGTTGCCTCAGCAATCTTAAACTGTTCCTCCAAGTCAGCAGTAAGATAGGTTATTTCGTCAGTTATGTAGGCTTTGCCACCCTTGTGTTCAACTTTTCTATAAGGAGCTTCAAGAAAACCAAACTCATTTACCCGTGCATAGGTAGCGAGTTGGTGATTTAGACCAATGTTGGGACCTTCTGGAGTCATGATTGCGTCAACGCGTCCATAATGACTTGGTTGTACGTCTCGAACAGCAATTCCTGCTCTGTCACGAGTAAGACCCCCAGGACCAAGTGATGATACGCGACGCAAATGTTCAAGTTCAGATAAAGGATTTGTTTGATCCATATAGTGTGAAAGCTGGCCGGAACCAAAAAATTCGTTCATTGAAGCTACGATAGGTCGTGCATTCACCAGAATATTTGGAGTAAGTGTAACGGTTGGATCTGCAATGGAAAGGCGATCTTTTATGTTGCGCTCAAGACGGATAAAACCAATTCTAAATGCTTGTTGTGCAAGCTCTCCTACGCTTCGCACTCGTCGATTTGAGAGATGGTCGATATTATCGGGATCTCCCTGCGTTTGGTTAAGAACAATGAGGTTGTAGATTGTGTTTAATAGGTCTTCGTGTCTAAGAAGATAGTTTTTGGGATCATCATGCGAGAAGTCTGTTTTAAAACGCTTATTCACGTGGTATCTACCTACACGTGATAATGAAAAACGGCGTGGATCCATGAACATGCCGTAAAAGTAATCGGCTGCGTTTTCTAGGATTCGTGGATCTCCGGGTCGCATGGTGCCATAGATTTCGAGGAATGCCTCCTCCTGGTTTTCAGTCACATCGGTTTCAAGCGTTCGAGCAATATAATCTTCTTCGGGTGAAAGTTTTAAGTCTGCACATGCCTCAATAATATCTTTGCGCTTAATTCCGAATGCTTTTAGGAGTGTTGTTGCTGAGATTTTCCGTCCTCGATTTATTCGAGCAGTAAAGGTGTTGTTACGGTTTGTTTCTATTTCAATCCAAGCCCCACGTTCAGGTCGAATTGCAGCCTTATAGAGGTTTTTATGAAGACGGTTACTAAACTCTGCTTCAAAAAAGATACCCGGTGATCTGGTAAGTTGGTGAACAATGACGCGTTCTGTTCCGTTAATAATAAATGAACCGCGTTTGGTCATGAGGGGCAATTCTCCAAGATATACATCTTGAGTAGTCTTTTTTCCAGTTTCTACGTTTGTGAGAGTTCCTTGTGCAGAGATTCGTGCTCCGTAGGTAAGACCCTTTTCAATTGCGTCTTCCCAGGTAACTTTTGGATCCTCAACGTTAAGTTTAGTTAAGGCAAGTGAGTAATTTTCGTCGGTATAGTCAACAATAGGAGAGATTTCATCGAGAACTTTTGAAAGACCTTCTTCGATAAACCATTGATAAGATTCGAACTGAACACTTGCTAGGTTAGGAACCGCAATGGGTGAGTGCACACTAGCGGTGCCTATTTGGATTCGATCTGTAATTTTTTTGACCATGCGCAGATTTCGGATACTGTTACAATATAACACGCATGTCAACCCCCTCTTACGCTTGCAGATTATGCAAAAAGGGTTTTTATACGCTCATATTTTTACCCATCCGTGATCAAGAGTTAGTATCCCACAAACTAAAACCTTATGCAAGTAACAGTCTTACCTAACCAATAATGGTACTGAATGAGGTTGTGCAACCAGAGGAAAAATGGGACTAAAAGGTAGCCCTGAATGAACCCATTGGTTGCAACTTCTTCCATCATCGACAGATAATCAACGGAT
>Ga0210044_10003033_pt1 | contig 24264 bp, 28 predicted proteins | sample CryGey13umfilter_2_FD_183959 | JGI IMG/M metagenome (GOLD analysis project Ga0210044, IMG submission 183959) | Groundwater microbial communities from aquifer in Utah, USA - Crystal Geyser 4/9/14 3 um filter (SPAdes) (version 2) | ecosystem: Environmental > Aquatic > Deep subsurface >... | reverse complement strand
GGATTTTGAGCACCCAGAACACCTCTTTTTTGGTCCACTTATGGTCATATGACCGTAAGTGTTCCAGATTACCGCTAAAGTTAGAAGAGAAACGGGATATTTACCAACTTTAAATGTCGATTAGCTCCCAATTATAGCTTTTGAAGCAAACAAAAAACTAGCTCAGCTAGTTTTTTGTTTTATCTTATTTTAACTTTTGGCTAATGATTTTCGCAGACTGAGCAGGATCGGCGTTACCGCGGCTAGCCTTCATAATTTGGCCAATAAAAAACTGCATAAGTTTTTTATCCCCGTTTCTGAAGCGCTCAGCTTCGTCAGGATTGCTCTCAATAACCTCGTCCACAATCATTTGTAGGGCATCAGAGTCATCCACGCGTTTGGCTCCTATATCTTCCATAATCTGGCTCGGATCACCACCGCTGTTTAGCATTTCGTCTAGAACCTTTAGAGCGTTTGGTCCGGTAAGCTCACCCTTTGCTAACAGTAAAATGAATTCAGCAAAGTTTTCTGGCGTGATTTTCATTGTTTGAATATCAATCTTCCGCTCCGCTAGTAGACCGCCAAGCTTACTTAGAAGCCAACCAGAAAATAGTTTGGTTAGTTTTCTTCGCTCAACCTCCATTTGGTCTGGTGTAATGTCGGGCATTGATTGTAGCCAAGCACCTAATTCCGAAAGGGCATTTTCTGCAAAGTCAGCCAGTTCCGGGTCGTCAACGATTTGTTTAACATCATCTGCTTTGAAACCGTACTCAGTTTGCAAACGGTTTTTTCGTGCTGTTGGAAGCTCTGGAATTTGCCTGCGAATTTCGTCTGTCATTTCCGTTAGATCCATCGGTGGTAGATCTGGTTCTGGAAAGAACTTGTAATCAGCCGCTTCTTCTTTAACACGCTGTTCTTCGGTTATTTGTTTAGCATCATTCCAGCCACGAGTGGTGAGAACCATTGGTTTATTGCCTTCCTCCCACATTTTTGTCTGACGCTTAATCTCGTATTCAATAACTCGTTCAACTGCTTTAAAGGAGTTAACATTTTTGATTTCCGTTTTTGGTGACAGACTCGCTGAAAGAGGGACGCCGTTTTCATCTACTTCACGAAGTGAGATATTCACGTCGCACCTAAGATGACCCTTTTCCATATTTGCGTCTGAAACCTTAAGATGTCTTGCAAGAAGTCTGAGCTCCTGCAGGTAAGCTTTGGCCTGAGCTGCCGAAGTAAACTGCGGGTGCGTTACTATTTCACAAAGTGGAGTACCGGCACGGTTGTAGTCAACATAAGTTTTGCCGTCCTCACCGTGAATGTTCTTTGCTGCATCCTCTTCAAGGTGTAGACGTTCAAGTTTGATTGTGAAGGGTTCAACTTCACCTGGTACATCAAAAGTTAAATGCCCGTCAGACATTACAGGCACATCAAATTGAGAAATCTGATAAGCTTTTGGTAGATCTGGGTAAAAGTAGTGTTTACGATCAAATTTACTTTTTGTAGCTATTTTACCGTTTAGAGCTAAGCCTAGAAGGATTGCAAAGCGAACAGCTTGTTCGTTTAGCACCGGTAAAATACCTGGATGACCAAGATCGATAGCGCAAATATTCTGATTCGGCGCAGAGTTGTCCGAATCGTTACTAGAAGCTGAAAATAGCTTACTTTTTGTTTTTAGCTGAACATGAGTCTCGAGTCCGATTACAGGCTGTAATTTCATAATATCTTCAGAAAAGGGTAGTTTAAGATATGGCTACTTTAGCAGGGCTGGCAGTTTTCTTCAACTCTAGGTAGAGCAAAACCTGGTAAATGGCTATAATTGGCAGTAAGAAAGCCTCGGAAACGCGATATATGGCTGAATCTAGGATACTTGGCGGGGCAGTGATGTAGGTTAAGAGATCGATCTTAGTGGTCGATATATTGAGGTAGATGATAAAGGAAAGTACTAGACCGGACAAACAGAAGAGAAAGAGGTTTCCTCCTGCGATACGCCAGAATACTGAGAAGAAACGATCTTTGGAGAGAGCTCGACTTTGTTTGAGTGCCAACGTAACGTGAATCTTCTCAGTAACGGTAATAATCCCAGCAAAGTAATACCAGGTTACAAAGACAATACCTGGGATGATCAATAGGAGAAAACCGGAAAATTCTATAACCAAAACTAGGAGTGAAATGAGGCTGTAGGGAATTATTGAGGCCCAGGCTTCAGAACTGATCTCACGTGTTTTTATTGCCCGACCTTCTTTGATTAGCGGGGTGATTATAGTAAAAGTTACTATAATCCAAACGAGCATCAAGCTATAGATGAATAGGTTGAAAACTAGATCTAGAAGTTGCACGGTTTCTTTAGAAAAGGTAACAACTGAAAAAACTGTTAAAACTAGAGGAATAAAAAGCCAGGCCGAGTAACCCAAGTACAAGCCAAAATTTTTGTAATAAATTTTGAGTGTTTCAAGAAGCAGCTCAAAAACGCCCTTCAATTTTTCCTGTTTATTTTGTTTTTCGGAGGGAGTCATACACGGAATAATCTGCAATGACCCACAGCGGTGCTGTTAGAACCATAACAGCACTGAATGAAAGGTTTGTGAGTATGCTTGAAAGTTCCTGTAAGAAGTATTGCGTTTCAAGGACTCGACCAAAAAGCAGAACAAGAATAAAAGTTAGAGCTAGGTTTAGGAAAATTATTACAGAAGTAATTAAAATTTTTGGAGCAATGTACCTCAGAATAACTTCAAAGAAACGGCCTTTTACCAGAGTGTAAGATCCTTTTAGAGATTCAATAATAGTTTTTTCGCCAATCAATAATTCATAAGCTGAAAAAGCAAAGGTGACAGCCAAAAATATTAGTAAACCAAGAGCAACAATTTCACCCACAAAAGTCAGGAAGAGGGCAAAATATCCCAAAACAGCTCCGCCGTTTATGTTGGCATTAATAAGTGTTAAAACAAAACCAGGCACTATCGCTAGGAGCGAACTTGCAGCAATCAAAGTTTGTAGAAAGAAAACAGCAATGGTTGGCATTATTTTTTTTACTCCAAATAATAAAATTTCCTTTAGATTAATTTTCTTTTTATTATTCAGTTCAGCGATCACTTTTATAAAAATTATCGTTAACCAAAAAGTGACTAATGGAAATAAAATTTTTGATGCCACAGCGCTTAAACTTAAGCCGAAAGTTTGGAGGGGTGAAATTAGACCCTGTTCAATTAAAAAGTTTGTGTTAGCGCCTGGAGATAAAATTGAACCCAAAATCCAAACTGCCGATATTATAAACAGCAGAGAAGATACTGCCATCCAAGTTTTAAAATTATTTGTATAATTTTCCCAGGTATCGTCGATAATTTGTCCGATAGAAATTAGTTTTGCCATATAATAATGTTATTTTGAAATTTTATGGAATATGTTATTTGCTTAAAATATGATCAATTAGTTTTACGACATTTTCCTTCATCTCTACAAACGGCAAACTAGTATCGATCGTGTGTACTTCAGTTCCGCGGTCTGTAAAAGTTTTCAAAAACCAATCAGCTTTAAAACGACCGGCTACTTTTTTTATGAGTTCTATATCTTCAAAAACTCCTTTTGTGTATTCAGCTCGTTTTGAAATGCGTTCTTCAATAAGCTCGGGTGCAAGATCAGTTAGGATTAAATCGGTTGGCGCGTGTGTTATTGCAAATATGTTGCCTGGCAGATTCATAATTTCGTCAAGCGTGGGTCCACCAGGAAGTACAGGTTGAATGGCGATAGAGGAGGTAACTGAACGATCCTGAATAATTACTTTACCTGCTTTGAGTGCTGGAATTATTAAGCGTTTGTACATTATAAGACGATCAAGTGAAAACGCTTGCGCAAGTTCTAGACCAGTGTACGGATTTTCTGTTTGCGACATCTCGTAGCGAATCGCCGAGCCGATCCAGTTTTTCGTGGGCTCAAAAGTAAAGAGTAAATCAAACTCTTCAATATCCGAAAACTCTGGTGGTGCGTCGTGATTTAAGCACCAATCAGCTAGATCAAAATACCTCAAACCAGAATCTTTAGCCCAGTCTTTAACAGCTCGAATAATTGTGGATTTTCCACTGCCGGTCGAGCCATCGATAACAATAAATTTTCCATTCATAGTCCGTAGTATTATAGCACTTTTTTCGTAACAACGACGCTTTTTTTGATGAACTCAATATTAACACCCAGTTGAGCCATGACCACCACGATCTGTACCTGGCATTTCTTCGACTTCTTTAATCTCCGCCTGTAAAACTGGCACAATTAAACCCTGGGCAAGACGGTCGCCAATCTTGAGTTCCACTGGTTCATCTGTGAGATTTAAAATTAACAAAAAAATCTCATCGTTTGGTCCACAATAATCAGAATCCACCACACCAATAGCGTTCGCTACGGTAACGCCTTTTCTAAGTGGGCTAGAGCTTCGAGAAGGGATTAACAGTACGTGCTTATCCGGAACATTAATAACTAAACCAGTCGGCACTTTAGCAATGGCGCGCGGGGCAATGATGATGTCTTCAACTAGGTGAAAGTCAAAGCCAGCGGAGCCCGGAGTTTGATAAGACGGAATAACAGCGTTTTTGTGAACTCGTTTTATTTGGATTTTGTAATTCATATTATCTGCAGTTTATCAAACTTTTTGTAAGTTTTTTGATCTATCCACAGGGCACCTGTTTGCTTTGAAAATCATTTTTGCTAAGGTGGATTTAGTAGCTAAGAAACCCTTGCATACCATGCTTGTGCAGGGGTTTTTTAACAGAAAATATTTGATGTATACTGGTTTTAGATATTAAATACAGTGTTAAGAAAGAAGCATATGAAAAACTATCTAGATATCGTTCAAAAAGTACTGAGTGAAGGGGTGTTGAAGGAGAACCGTACAGGTGTTTCGGCCCTCACAATTGCCGGCGCGATGTTTGAACATAATATGTCAACAGGTTTTCCGCTGCTTACTACTAAGGCGGTACCGATGCGTTTAGTTGCTGCTGAGCTTGAGTTTTTTATAAAGGGCAATACGGACAAGCACTGGTTATCGGCTGAAAATAATCATATTTGGGACGAATGGGCGAATCCGAAGAAGGCGCCATATGGGCACGATGCGGAATCAAAACAACGAATGCTCAAGGAGCGTGATCTTGGAGCGATTTATGGTTTTCAGTGGCGTCATTTTAACGCTGAGTACGAAAATTTCGATACAGATTATACCGGCAAGGGTGTTGATCAACTGCAAAATGTAATAAATACATTAAAAACAAACCCCAACGATCGAAGAATGATTGTGTCAGCTTGGAATCCGCTTATGCTAGATCAAATGGCTTTACCGCCCTGCCACTACTTATTCCAAATTACAACGATTAATGGAAAATTAAATTTAATGTGGAATCAACGCTCGGTTGACACGCTGCTTGGTTTGCCATTTAATATTGCAAGTTACGCCTTACTTCTTCATTTGTTAGCAAAAGAATCAGGTCTAGAAGAGGGAAAACTAATCGGTTTTTTAGGAGATGTTCATATCTACGAAAATCACATTGAAGGGGCAAAGGAACAGTTGTCTCGTGATCCAGGAAAATATCCGCTACCAAAATTACAGACTGATAATTTCACTTCAATTTTTGACTGGAAGTATCAGGATACTCAGGTTATAGATTACAAACATTACCCACGAATTAAATTTGATATCGCAATTTAGTATGGAAGTATTTATTATTGCCGCTATATCGGCAAACGGTATGATTGGGCAGGGTGCGGAGGAGTCGTCGCTAACCTGGACCAGTAAGGAAGATCTAAAGTTTTTTATAGATAAAACCAAAGAGGCTGGAGCGATGATTATGGGAAACTCCACCTTTAAAACTATCGGTAAACCCCTACCAGGGCGTTTAATGGTAGTAATGACTCGCGACCCTAAAGAGAAAATGGGTGTAGAAGGGGAGCTTATTTATACTTCAGATTCACCGCACGAGATTTTAGCAGATTTAAAAATGAAAGGCTTTGATAAAGTCGCGATTGCAGGTGGTACGCAAATTTACAGCCTTTTCCTCGACGCAGGTTTAGTCACTGATTTATACCTTACAGTCGAGCCGGTTTTGTTCGGAGGCGGAACTCCACTACTTAGAGAAATGGATCGAATAGACCTAGAACTCATCGAAACAAAACCAGTTGGCACGCAAGCAGTATTGTTGCATTATCAGGTAAAGTAACAGAAAAAGACGCTCAGGCGTCTTTTTTGTACTCTTTGTCCGTGTTCGATATTTGATTAGCGGTTTTGACTTCCTCAATTTTTTCGCGAGGCATATCCTTGTACATTGACGCTAAGTAGTCGAGCCAGTCAGCGTCTGGGGTGTAGTGAACGAATTCTACGCCAGCCTCTTCGCAGGCGGTAAAAACCCGTTCGTCGCGATAAATTTGGCCAGCTACGATGCGTTTAACACCAGTTGCGATCAACTTTTTCAAACAATGATAACAAGGGGAGTAGGTGGTGTAAATGGTTGAGGCGTCGGCGATAATTCCAAGCCGGGCGGCTTGGAGTAACGTGTTTTCTTCGCCGTGCAGGGTTCTGATGCAGTGATTTTCGTGCATCAGGTGACCAACGTCGTCACAGTGCTCCATTCCTGGAGGTGAACCATTGTAGCCGGTGCCGATAACGCGATTATCTTTAACTAGAACCGAACCAGCGCGTAAACGGTCGCAGGTCGAGCGCTCAGCAACCATGTGCGCCATTGCCATATAATAATGATCCCATTTTGGTCGATATGCCGGGTTTTCCATATAATTATTAGATTTTGTATTCAGTTTTTAATTTATTAATCTGACCACTTGTCAAAAGCGTTCGTTCGTCACTTTTATCAACCTTATAATTATCACTCGAGTTTGAATATTTCGCCTGTGCCAAACCGTGAAGGTTGGCTTCTTTTGCGGTAAGTTCATGACTCAAGGTTTCAAATATTACCTGGCAAACACGCTCACCAGGGTAAAGGCGCAAGACCTGATCTCCCGCTTCATTTTTCATTGGGAAGATGAGGTTACCTTTGTAGCCGGTATCGATAATCCCAGAGAGGCTCAAATTGATCCCTCGGCGATTGGTGGATGTTCGCGGAAACAGAATCGCCATCAGATCAGAAGCGTTCATTTCGATTTTTTCAAGACTGGTTCCGATTACAAATTCATTTGGGAGTAAATCAAAATACTGACCAGGTTTTAGAATTATTTCATCAAACTGATCACTGGTTGAGTCGTCCTCAATCGAAATCATTAGCGCCTGTCGACCCTCGGGCGTCATTTTCCAGTTTCTTGGAATAAGAAATTTATAACCTAAACGCAGGTCAAGGGCATGAGGCTGAAGTTGAAATTTGTCTACCTTTGGCTCAAAAACCAGATCCTCCGATTCGATGCGCGATAAGATATCTTTTTTAGTCAAAATCATACTTTGGTAGATTACCATTTTTATGTACCGTATGGTAGTGTTAAAGAAAAAGTTACATAATTATGAAAAATTTTCTTCTACTATCGGTCGTGTTAATTTTAGTCGGTGCAGGTTGCTTAGGTAAAGATATTAATGTCACGACCACACAGGTAGAAACATCGATTAACACTGTCGTGAATCCGCAGGATAGTTTAGAAGTCAACGAAGACGGTTTAAAGACTTTTGTTAACAATGCGAGTGGTGTGAGCTTTAAGTTTCCGGCGGATAAGACTGTGTTTTGGAGTGTAGATTGGAATAACAAGAAGTTGATTCCAGCTGGTCCAGATACGGTCGGAGCTGCAATTGTTGAAAGCACTGATGATTTTTTTGCTGGAACTGTGGAGGCGGTTGGTATGACCTATGCAGAAAATTTTACTATTGATGGGTGGATTGCTGAAGGATTACCTAATTGGATTCAGGAAGATAAAATCGTAAAACATAGTAATATTAAAATTGGTGGTAAGCAAGCAGTTCAGATTCTTGGACCTGGCGACCAAACTGGATTTTACAAGGTGGTGCTTGTTCAACATGGCGACAATCTGATCATCTTAAGACAGGATCGAGATAATGATTTTCTAAATATAATTTTTTCATCAATTGAGTTTAGAGATTAGAAAATGACTGTGATATAATGGGGGAGATATGAAGATGAGTACAAATAATTGGCTGAGCATTGCGTCACTACTTTTGCTAGTTGCGGCTTTAGTGCTGGCTGTTATGACGTTTGTTGCAAATACAAAGCTTGTTAATCAAACAAATGATGTCTCAAAAAGAGTTGATATTATTGATCAGAGCGTAACAGATTTGAAAGGATCGGTGGATGGTGGAGCTATAACTTCGGTAACAATTTTAAGAGAAATACCAAAGCTGGGAGATCTTTACACGGCCTATAGTCGGGTAAGTAACAAGAATTTCGACCAGTCACAGCTACTTGAGGATCTTAGAACTCGGGCAGAATTGGTTGTTGAGACTTTACCTATGGGTGCTGAGTTTGTGGGTACAATTCCGGATGATATTTGCCAGGTGGTTGCAAGTGGTCCGTGTGGCCTAGAAACTGAAGTTTGGTACTATGAAACAGATGAGTTCTTCTACCTCGTGCAAAAGAGAGGTGTGAGTGTTGATACATACGGGCCCTTTGTGGGGGCTAAAGAGGATATTGTGAGAGATATTGGAATTCTCAATGACTATAAAAAGTTTCTTGAAAGATAAAAAGTAAACAAAAAATTCTGTCCGAAGACAGAATTTTTTATTGCTTTTAGATTGAGTTTTGGTCTAGTTTGATTCCAGGACCCATTGTTGTTGAGATTGATGCGCTCTTAATGAAAATACCTTTTTGAGAAGCTGGCTTTGCTTTTTTAACGGCATCGATAGCTACTTCCATGTTTTCTTTAAGTTTTGCTTCATCAAAAGATGCTTTACCAATAATGATGTGCACATTTGAAGTGTTATCATTTTTGAAAGAAATCTTTCCACCTTTCTGTTCCTGAATCATCTTTGCGATGTTTGGTCCAACAGTGTCAGTTTTAGGGTTTGGCATCAAACCTCGAGGCCCAAGAATTCGCGCAGCTTTTGCAAGCTTTGGCATCATACTCGGTACAGCAACCGCAACATCGAATTCAATTAGTCCAGTCTGGACAAGTTTGTCGATTGTTTCTTCAGTTCCAACGATGTCTGCTCCAGCTTCCTTAGCAGCAGTTTCGTTTGCTGAGTCTACGAAAGCAGCTACGCGTTTTGTTTTTCCAGTTCCGTGAGGAAGAACAACTGTTCCGCGGATTTGCTGATCACCTTTCTTTGGATCGATTCCAGTGTTGAAGCTAAGCTCTACACTCTCGTCAAATTTTGTTGAAGCACTTCCTTTTGCTAGCTTAATAGCTGCTTCTAGATCGTGCTTTTCAAACTTTTTGATTTTCTTCTGCTCGGCTGTAAATCTTTTACTTGTCATATTTGTTGTTAGTGGTGCAAACGCTCAAAAAGCTCCCACGTAATTATTTATTTTCGTCTTTTTTCTTCATCTCTTCAAACTCCGCATCCTTTACTTTTTCCTTGCTACTTAAGTTTACCAGAACATTATCATCTGAATCCGGTACGAATAGCCAGATGATAACATAGGCCCAAAATCCTACTCCCCAGAAAATTGAGGTTAGAATAAAACCTATTCTGATAACGGTTACATCAATATCGAGATAATCTGCTAGACCAGACGCAACACCAGCAATAATTTTTTTTGTTGGTACTGCGAATAAGTTTTTTTGTAGTTGCCATATCTCTTTATGAAGATTTGGAATTAGCCTTTGATCTCAACACCCATTTGACGACATGAACCTTCAATGATCTTCATTGCCTGTTCCACGTTTTTTGTGTTTAGGTCTGGCATCTTTGCTTCAGCAATTTCTGCAAGCTGAGCCTTGGTAAGACTTCCAACTTTAGTTGTTAGTGGGTTTCCTGAACCTTTTTTGATTCCAGCAGCTTTTTTAATCATTTCTGAAGCTGGAGCGGTCTTCAAGATGAAGCTGTATGAACGATCAGCATAGATTGTAAGAATTGCTGGAACGATTTCTCCACGACGATCTTGTGTTGCTGCGTTAAAGTCGTTTACGAACTGCGCAATGTTTACACCGTGCTGTCCTAGGATTGGTCCAAGTGGTGGTGCTGGTGTTGCTGCACCTCCCATTGCCTGAACCTTAACAACTGCTTGAATTGGCTTTGCCATACGATTATTGTTTATAGTGGATCCCTGAGACTCGTCTCAAAAAGTAACCACATCGTTAATTATGCGCAAATATTAGCTTATACTTGCGAAAGTGTCAAGCCTAAAAGAAGGTCAACTAGACCTTCTTTACCTGTAAGAAATCGAGTTCCACTGGTGTTTCTCGACCAAACATTGAAACCAAAACCTTAACTTTACCTCGTTGTTCGTCGATTTCAGCCACTTTACCTTGTTGACCCTTAAATGGCCCGTCAGTAATTGCAATTGGATCGTTAACCAAAACATCAAGTTTAAATTCAGGTTCACTAACACCAACTCGTTTCAAAAGCGCATCAATTTCTTCCTGTGCAATTGGGGTAGGAGTGGTACCAGCTCCAATAAATCCTGTAACGTTAGGGGTGTTTCTAACAACGTACCAAGAATCGTCGGTTACGATCATTTCAACTAAAACGTAGCCTGGAAAGATTTTTTCTTCCACAATTTTACGTTTTCCGTTCTTAATTTTAATCTTTTTCTCTTTTGGCACCATGATGCTGAAAATCTTATCATCCATGTCCATGGTGTCGATTCGCTGTTCAAGACTGTCTTTAACATTCTCCTCAAAGCCTGAGTAAGTGTGGATCGCATACCATCTGCGACCATATTGGGCTGTTTGCTTTGCCATAGTTGTTTTTCAGGGTACAGATCTCAATAAAATCAAGACTGATACCGGTTGTTAGATAATTATTACGCAACAAGTTTAATTAGAGCGGTTAGCCCCTGATTTAGTACCCAGTCCGCAAAACCGAAGTAAATTGCTAGAGTAGTTGCAAAAACGATCACAACAAGGGAATATTTCACAATTTCCTTCTGACTTGGCCAAGATACTTTCTCCATTTCTTCTTTTGCTTCACGGAGATATTTGAAGCTCCATTTAAAGATGTTTGTCATAGGTTTTTAGGTCTTAAATTATAGGCTTTTGGTTGAATAAGTATTACTGATTCATAACTATGCCGACATTTTAGCACCTGAGTTAAAATTTTGTATTTTAAAAAGCCCTGTTCGGGGCCATCTTTGTGTAATATACACCCATAGGTTTGTTTTGACAAGAGGGTCAAAAAGAATTTAAAAAGACTGACCAAACGGTTGTTTGTTGGTATTTTACGCCTAAAGTCTAATGAAAACGTCATAAGATCTATAAGGTCCTACCTTATATGGCAGGACCTTAACAACCAGGTGGGTATTATTTGTCTCGAACTATTTTACTGCAATTTTTTTGTTTTGAATTATTCAACTGAAGAGACTTTTGCTTCTTGCAGAGCTCGTGCGGTTTTACCTAACTCTCCGCCTGGAATTCCGAAGCTAGAAGTGCAGTATCCGGTTTGTTCATCGTAGCCCAGGTCTTCGCCTAACTCAGACGGGCAGTAGCAGACGCTGTCCATAAATGATCCACCGCTTTGTTCACAGTTGAAAGGTACGATTGTTTTGTTTAAATAATTTGCCCGGCTTTCTGCGTTTTGGAGTTCTAAATAATAACCCCTAGGTCCGCCGATTGGACTTTGGCAGAAGCCAGTTGATTCATCGTATGCCTGATCTTGAGTTAGTTCCGAACCCTCATCATACAGCGGGCAAGTACACTGACCATTTGCAAAAGTTCCGTCACTTGATTCACAATTAAATTTTGCTGGACCAAAATACGTTGTAGGTATAGACTCTCCGATAATTTGCGAGTCTATTTGGTTTGACTTGCCAGTTAGTACAACACCAAGGGTTACGCTCACCAAAACAACCAGAAGTGAGAGTAGGGGGATGACTATTTTTTGAGAATTTTCCATAGTAAAATTATTAGATTATACTTCTATTATATCATTTTAAAAAAAAGACAATGCTATTTAAGCATTGTCTTTTTGATTATTGATTTTGAGTGTAACGCTCATGTGGCAACTCACCAAAACCGCCGTTATCGAGTTTACCAAAAAGGTATTCAGTACTTGGATCACCAGCGTAGCTCTTTTGAACGTAGAGACCGTGAAGACCACTACCGAGGTTTACAACTTCATATTTATTTAGCCAACCGTTTTTATCACCACCGCGTCTTACGATTTTATCTTCTTTAATCGGAGTCCACTTTTCGCCGTTCCATTTGTAAATATTTAGAAATTGAACAGTTAATGCTGTATCTTCAGAAGATTTTACATTGGTGTCAGTGTAGATTACAGCGTATTCAAGTGCACCATCGCCGTCTAAATCGAGTTTTAATACTTGTGATTCAGTCACAGTTTCGGCAAAATCCTGATCTCGATCAAAAGGTTTTGCTGGCTGAGGATTGGGTACCATTTGAAAACCCGATGTGAAAATTTCCTCCGTTTCACCGGTTTCGACAGTCTCTGTCCCATCAACTTGTTCAATCACATCAGGCGATTCTGTTGATATTTGAGTGTTGATTGAATTGTTCTGAGGAGACTGTTCGTTCGTAGTTTTGGTATTTTGTTCGTTTACTTCTGTAGTTTCTGCAACTTTCGAAGCTCCGAGGCAACCAGCACCTATTAGTAAAAATGCGAATAGAAATAAACCGTATTTCATATGTATAATTTAGAAGCGTAGATTTTTAAAAACTAATCTTTCGCTTGAATTTATTAATGATTATATGAATTATTACACACATACAAAGTTTTTGATACAAAAGAACGCCGCTCGGGCGTTCTTTGTTTTTAAACATCTAGGTTTGTAACCTCTTTTGCGTGAGTTTGGATGAATTTCTTTCGTGGAGCTACTTCACTACCCATTAAAATATCAAAAGTTTCGTTCGCGATTTCAGCATCTGCAATTGAAACTTGCTTCATTTTTCGGGTTTTTGGATCCATAGTTGTTTCCCAGAGCTGATCTGGGTTCATTTCTCCAAGACCTTTGTAGCGTTGAATGTTAACCTTCACACCCGATGTTTCAACCACTTCAGCTTCAAGCATTTCATCTTCATCTTCAGGATTTTCAACCTTAACCTTTTCTGTTTCCTTAACTTTTCCAGCAGTCATTTCCTTGATAGCTTGCTCTTTTTCTTCGTCTGAGTAAACATACCGTGCGTTTTTACCAACCTGGATTCGGTAAAGTGGTGGCATCGCAATAAAAATGTTTCCATTTTTAATAAGCTCAATAAAGTGACGGAAGAAGAGGGTGAGAAGCAGAGTTCTGATATGAGCTCCGTCAACGTCGGCGTCGGTCATGATAATGATTCGCTCGTAACGAAGTTTTTCAAGCTCGAAACCTTCACCTATATTGGTACCAAGCGCAATGATGAGGTTTTTGACTTCGTTGTTAGCTAGCATTTTATCGAGTCTAGCTCGTTCAACGTTTAGGATTTTACCTCGGAGTGGCAAAATCGCCTGGAAGTCGCGATCGCGACCCTGTTTTGCAGATCCTCCAGCTGAGTCTCCCTCCACAATATAAAGTTCAGAGTTCTGCGGGTCTTTACTTGAGCAGTCGGCGAGTTTTCCTGGAAGCATCAGGCCTTCGAGTGCACCTTTTCTAAGAACTGTTTCTCGAGCTGCTCGAGCTGCGGCGCGGGCACGGGCTGAAAGTAGACACTTACCAATAATTGCTTCTGAATCCTTTGGATGTTCTTCAAGATAAATTTGAAGAGCTTCAGCAAAAACAGCCTCAACCGCAGTTCGCGCTTCTGGGTTTCCTAGTTTTCCCTTGGTCTGACCTTCAAACTGTGGATCTGGAAGCTTAACACTGATAACTGCAGTTAATCCTTCGCGTGCGTCGTCACCTGTAAGGTTCGGATCTTTTTCTTTTAAGAAACCTTTATCTCTAGCGTAAGCGTTAAGACTTCGGGTTAAAGCGGAGCGGAAACCAGCTAGATGAGTACCACCGTCTGGGTTTGTAATGTTGTTTGCAAAACAGTGCACAGAATCGTGGTATTCGGTGGTGTACTGAAATGATATTTCAACCGCCAATTCGCCATACTGTTTTTGAACATAGAATACATTTTCATGTTTTACTTCTTTGTTTTGGTTAAGGTGACGAGTGTAGCTCGCGATACCACCCTCAAAGTAAAAGCCGTAAGGTACTGGCACATCACCACGTTCATCAAAAATTTCCACATGGACACCAGCGGTCAGGTACGTTTGTTGACGAAGGTGATTGAGAACCGTTTGAAGATCGTACTGAATGGTTTCGAAAATGCTATCGTCGGCATGGAATCGAATACTGGTTCCGGTTTTTTTACTGTTGCCAATTTCTTTAACTTTACCTTGAGCGATTCCTTTTTTGTAAGTTTGTGAGTAAATATGACCTTCTCGCTGAACAGTTGCGGTAAGTTCTGTTGAAAGGGCGTTTACCACTGAAACTCCAACCCCATGAAGACCTCCCGAAATTTTGTAGCCACTATCTTCACCTCCGAATTTACCTCCAGCGTGGAGTTTTGTGAGTACGAGTTCAAGGGCTGAAACTTTTTGTTCGGCGTGAATACCAACTGGAATTCCGCGACCGTCATCTTCAACTTGGATCCAGCTGTCTGGTTGTAGTCGTACGGTCACTTTTGTGGCATAACCAGCCATAGCTTCGTCGAAGCTGTTGTCAACAACTTCCCAGATCATATGGTGAAGTCCAGTGGCTCCGGTTGAACCAATGTACATACCAGGTCTTTTTCTAACTGGCTCTAGACCTTCTAAAACCGTAATGCTTTGCGCACCGTATTCTTCTTTTTTTACTTTTTTATCTGCTTTATTTGCTGGCATAATCGTTTTAATACTTCGGAATTTTATCATAAACACCTATGGTCAACAAGGGGGCGTGGTTGTGATATACTTTAAACATTCATAAAAACGACTATGGAGGAACAAACACCGATTAATCAAGAATATATATCGGCAGAATCTGATTACAAACGGGAAGTTCTGGTAACTTCAGCTCAGCCTTTGTTAAAAAAAGTCTTTTTTGCTATTTGGGGGCTGGTCGATGTGATGTTAATTTTAGCGTTCGTTCTCTCGGTTGTTGTCTATTTGGTTTACGGATCATTTCAAGAAAAACGTCAGGTAGCAGCAATTGCTAACAATATTGTTACGCAAAACAATATTAGTTCAAGCAGAAGCGCAAGCGCTATTGAATTTGATACACCTAAAATTTTCACATTAGGTGAGGGGAGGTACGATTTTTACACGAAGGTTACCAATCCGAACACGGATTGGTACGCTGAATTTGAGTATTACTTTGAAACAAATAATGGAAACACCGAAGTAAAAAAAGGATTTTTACTGCCAGGTGATGTTCGGCTTATAAGTTCGTTTAATCAGACATTTACAACCAGACCATCAAATCCAGTTTTTGTTGTTCAAGGCCTTAGTTGGAAGCGGGTCGATCACCACAATATTCCAGATATTGATTCGTGGATGCAGGATCACGAGGCTTTTTTGGTAACTAATGCGGTTTATGGTTTTGATGTGGCAGTTGACGGCACAAACATTGCTCGGTCATCGTTTGATATAACCAACAATACGCCATTTGCTTATTGGGAAGCAGTGTTTAGCGTTGCGCTAACTCGTGGCGGTACTATAGTTGGGGTAAACCAAGTGGTTTTGCAGGGGCTTGAATCTGGGGAAACTAGACATGTAGATGTAAATTGGTTTAGCGGAGCGCCAACCGCCGATGAAGTAAGCGTTGAGTCTCAGATCAATTATTTCGATGATACGGTTTATATGAATGTTAACAGTTCAGCAGTTGAAGATGTTAGGGATAGACTCAAATAACACTGATGTACATTCTTTTATAATTATGCCAAGATAGTCGCATGATTATTAGACGCATTTTTGAACGCTTACAGAAGCTGGACTGGTTTCTGCTTTTAGCAACATTGGTACTGGTAGCTTTTGGTGTCGCAGCAATTTACTCGGTTGAATTGTCTCACGATGGTTCTGATTTTTATTTTCTAAAAAAGCACTTAATGATTTTTGGTTTTAGTTTGCTGGCTTTTTTTATTTTTGCAAGCACAAACTATTTGCAACTCAGAAATTACGCACGAATTTTGTATATTATCGGCGTAATTTTATTAGTTGCTGTTTTGTTTTTTGGGTTAACGATCCGCGGTACAACCGGTTGGTTTGTAATTTTCGGGTTTTCGTTCCAGCCAGTTGAGTTTATGAAGCTCGCTTTAGCAGTTGAGCTCTCTAGTTATTTTGGAGAACACGCCAGGCGTAAATTTGGTTGGCGCGAGATTTTTTCGAGCGGGTTTTTGGCCGGAGTTCCAATTATATTAACTATGTTGCAACCCGATTTGGGTAGCGCCTCACTTTTAATTGGGATGTGGTTAATGCTCATATTTTTTGCGGGCATTAAGTGGCACCAGGCGGCAATTTTAGGAGGAAGCGCAATTTTGGTGATTATTTTTGCCTGGTTCTTTTTACTAGCTGGGTACCAAAGAGACAGAGTCCAGGTATTTTTGAATCCCGACCTTGACCCACTTGAAAAAGGTTACAATATTGCTCAGGCTAAAATTGCTATTGGTTCTGGTCAGTTATTTGGCAGAGGGCTTGGTTTTGGTTCACAGAGCCAGCTAAAATTCTTGCCAGAAAGCCACACTGACTTTGTCTTTTCGGTAATTGCCGAAGAGTTAGGTTTTTTTGGGGTAACGATTCTTTATTTATCCTTTCTAATTATTTTTTATAGAATATTACTTCATTCTTATGGAGCGCGGGATAACTTTTCGAGTTTTTTGGCAATTGCCATCTTTGGAATAATATTTACGCAGGCTTTTATAAATATTTGCGTTAACCTCGCAATTTTACCAGCAACTGGCGTTGCCTTGCCGTTTGTGAGTTACGGAGGTACGTCGCTTCTTTTTTCCTTTATTATGCTAGGAATCGTGGAAAGTATGGCGCTCCAGTCAAGGCCGGGGGACATTGTTTTAAGTAGGTGGTATAATTAGTTAGGTTATGATTGATAATTATTTAAGTTTCAGACTAACTAGCTGTTCAAGCTGTAAAAAAGCGTTTGGCAAGAATAGCCATAAAATTCTCGTAAGAACACCGGATTACGAGGTAATTTTCGCAAAATGTTCCGGGTGCAACCGCACAACTAAGTTGAATTTTGCTCTAAATCCGTCAGAAACTGTTTGTTTTGCAACTTTAACCGATCTCAGCTTTGAAGATGCAAATAACTTCCTAAATAACGAGGCGATTTCAATTGATGATGTTATTCAGGTGCATAAAGCACTAAAATTTGACAATTTTAGCAGGATCGGGTAAAAATACGGCCATTACAAGGCAAATAATAATTAGGATACAGGTTACAGGAAAAGGTACTTGGGAACATACTGCTTGATAAAGCTGGGACCCAAACCTCATCCTTTTCCTTAATCAAACAAAATATGGAAAAATTAATTATCGAAGCAGAAATTAGAGAGATCCACGGTCGAAAGACTGATGCCCTAAGAAATGAGGGAAAAACACCAGCAGTTGTTTACGGTTTTAATACAGAGCCAATAAACATCACTGTTGATCGAAACGCAGCTGAAAAGCTTTACCGTGAAGCTGGAGAGAGTTCAGTGATCGACCTAAAAGTTGGTGGAAAAGAATACAATGTTCTTATCCAAGATATTCAGCGAGATGTGCTAACTGGTTTCATTATTCACGTTGACTTCAGAAGCCTCGACATGACGAAGACAGTTGAAACAACAATCTCACTAATTTTCGTAGGTGAAGCGCCTGCTGTTAAAGAAATGGGTGGAACTTTGGTAACAGCTAGTGAAGAAATCGAGGTGCGAGCCTTACCTTCAAAGCTTGTTCACGAGATTGAAGTTAATATCGGTTCTCTAAAAACATTCGATGATGCAATTCGAGTTAGCGACCTAGAAATTCCAGAGGGAATTGAGGTACTTACAAATGCGCAAGCAACTATTGCTTCAGTAACATCACCACGAACTGCAGAAGAAATGGAAGCTCTTGATAACGCAGTTGAAGGTGACGTAGGAGCAGTTGAGGTTACAACTGAAAAGAAGGTTGACGAAAATAAGAAGTAAAATTTAGAAATATGAGTCTACCAAACAACGTTGAAAAATTGTTTGATGGAAAGTTTAAGCCTCTTTTGAAGAGGCTTAATTCTTTTTTCCGTCACAAAAAGGGGAAGGGGAGTAGTCAACTAAAAGAAGTCTGGATTTCTCTCGGTGCTGTTTTGGTTGTAGTTGGAATTATTGGACTTGTTGTTTTAGCAACTGTAAACAAAGTTGCTCCTGAAGAGACGCCAGTAGTAATTGAGCAGTTAGCGCCAGAAGTTGCTCTGGTTCTGCGTCATCCATTAACTGGAAAAGTTCTAGAAACTGAACTTGATACTTTACCTCAGGTTTTTGGAACAATGGTGGAAAATTCGGCAGATGCCTGGCCACTGTCAGGACTCGATGAAGCTTTCTTTGTGATCGAAGCACCGGTTGAAGCAAATATCCCGCGTTTTATAGTTTTCTCTTCAGTTGAGGATGATATTGCAAAGATCGGGCCCGTACGTTCAGCTCGACCTTATTATTTAGACTGGAATGATGCGCTTGATGCGGTTTATGGGCACGTCGGTGGTTCGTTTGAGGCGCTTGATTTAATTAAGTTCACTTACAACACAATTGACCTAAATCAATTCTTTCACGGAAATAGTTATTACCGTCAGCTCACAAACGGTCGATACGCACCGCACAACGTTTTTACATCTACAAAGATGCTAAAGGATGCACTGCCGGGTTTGAATCTTGATGCGCCAAAGTATGAGTTTTGGAAGTTTAAGGACGATACCGGTGCTACCGGGAATAAGTCTGTAAAAGTTGATTTTGCAGATGGTGCTACTTACGATGTGGTTTGGAATTTTGATCAAAGCGGGAACACTTATGTAAGAGATCAAGGTTCAAGAAAGATGGTGCTCGAAAACGGTAACCAAATTGAGGCTAATAACGTTGCGGTTATTGCAACTGATATAAAAATATTCGATGCCGAGGGTCGAAAACATATGGTCACAGTTGGTTCTGGTGATGCAATGTTGTTACAAGATGGAGAGGTGAAGTTGGTGCGCTGGGTGAAGGAAACACGCACCGGGCGACTCTACTTTACGGACACTAATAATGAAGAGATTCGGATGAACCCAGGGAAGACTTGGATTGAAGTTGTTTCTTCTGTGAGCCAAGCTCGAGTAATTGATTAAAAAATATAAGAGCCACCTAATTTGGTGGCTCTTATATTTTTGCGATCACAAGTCTTGGCCTATTAGCCAGATCATTTTTTAAAGTTACAACTGCTCCTTCAAAATGTTCCTTGATTAGTCGAGGTAGGGTTAGTTCTTGGTGGGGGTCTATTTCCATCATTATTTCGGTTTTTTTCGGAAATAGGTTTCGTTTAGATTTAATTTGGCTTAAAAGTTCATCGTAAAAATCTAACCCATCAACGCCAGCAATTAACGCGCGCTTTGGTTCGTAGTTGCGTACATCTGGATCAAGCGTTCCCCAACTGGCAATAGTGAGGTAAGGGAGATTAGCAAGAATAAGTACGTAGTTATCACCCCTTGAAAGGTCGATCTGTTTTTTCAGATAAGGTTCGAGTAAATTTCCCTGCATAAAAGAAATTTTGTTCTGAACTCCGTGCTTTTTTGCATTTTGTTTCGCTACTGCTAGTGCATCTGGATCAATGTCGATAGCAATAAGTTCGGTATCGAGTTCCTTTGACAAGGTAACGGCAATTGCGCCGGAACCTGTACCGATATCTAGAATTACTGGATCTTCCTGCCTGCGAGCAAGCGCTTCGTCGATCATTAGTTCAGTGTCTGGTCTTGGTACGAGGACGTTTTGGTTTACAATAAAAGACCGTGAGTAAAACTCCTGTTCACCTAGAATGTAAGCAACTGGTTCGTGCCGACGTCGCCTTGCGACTAGTCGCTGGTACTTGTCAATTTGTTTGTCGGTCAGGATTTCATCGATATGCGCAAAGATAAACGAGGTTGGTTTTTCCAAAATATGGCTAAGCAAAATTTGGGCATCAAGCTTTGCGTTGTGCCGACCTTTTGGTTTTTCATTTTCAGTTTCTTTAATCTGCGCTTGCCCCCAGGACAGCGCTTCAAGAATGGTCATATTTTGATGGTTGATCTTACTTACGTTTAATCTTGTTGGTTAGCAAGCTTTAGTGCGCTGATTATCGGCTCAAGCTCTCCATCCATAATACCAGGTAAATTGTGCCAAGATTCTTTGATGCGGTGATCGGTAATTCGATCCTGTGGGTAATTGTAAGTTCTGATTTTTTCTGATCGATCACCAGTTCCAATCATTCCGCGACGCTCGGCTTCCTGAGCAAGTCGCTTTTGTTCTTGTTCATAAGCAAAAACTCGGGCTCGAATAATATCAAGTGCCTTTAACTTGTTCTGCTTTTGGGAACGTTCCTCCTGCATATAAACCATAATACCGGTCGGAACGTGAACAATACGAATAGCCGAGTAGGTGGTGTTAACACTTTGTCCACCAGCTCCAGTTGAAGTAGTTGCCTCGATCGTTAGGTCTTCGGGATCAATGCTGAATTCCTCCTCTTCTACCTTTGGAAAAACCGCCACGCTGGCCGCTGAAGTATGAATTCGACCTTGTTTTTCTGTTTCCGGTACGCGTTGAACACGGTGCACGCCAGACTCAAATTTAAGATCACCGTAAGCTCCCTCGCCAGTTATTTCAAAAGTCATATCTTTAATCCCACCAACCTCATTGGTACTTTTGTTCATAATTGAAACCTTATAGCCATGGTTTTCAGCGTAGCGGGAGTACATTCGAAAGAGCTCGCTCGCAAAAAGTGAGGCCTCGTCACCACCAGTTCCGGCTCGTACCTCAATAATTACATCATTTTTATCAAGCGGATCTGGTGGAATCAGGGCTAATCTAAGTTCTGCTTCAACGATAGGTAACTTTACCCCCAGTTCATCAAGTTCTACCTTGGCCATTTCTCTAATTTCTGCGTCGTTATCCTCGAGCGATTCTTTAGCAGAAAGAATACTTTTTTCAATTGATGTATAGCGGTGAGCGATTTCTAAAACCCTATTTGTGTATTGAAAGGCTCGATTAGTCTCTTCAAGGCGTTTTTGATCACTAAAAATAGTTGGATCAGAGAGTTCTTTTTCCAAATTAATTTTTTTAGTTTCAAAATGTTGAATTTTATCGTCGAAGTTCATATGTATAATAATATCAGGTAAAACAAAACATCCCTAAATAAAAGGGATGTAATGTAGTACAGCTACTTTTCAGCCTGTGCTTTTTTGTCTGCTCGCATTTTAGCTCGGGCAGCTTTCTTTTCTGCTTTAGCTTTTGAACCAAAGTCAGCGTCCTCTTTGTTAGTGGTTTTTGTTTCGAATTTTTCAACTCGACGAGCTGTATCAACAATTTTCTGTTCACCGGTGTAAAATGGGTGACATTTTGAACAAAGTTCAATGTTAATATTCTCCTGGGTAGAACCAGTAGTGATCTCGTTGCCACAAGCACAAGTAATCTTGGCGTCTGTGTGATAAGTTGGGTGCAAATCTTTTTTCATAATATTCGCTAAAAGTGGTCAAAATCTACCACGCAAGCAAATTTCTGTCAACTTTTGCCCTTAATAGGGTGGATCTTTACAAAATCACTTAAATAGACTAGGATAAAATGTCCTCTTTAGGACTTTTGTTTTGTTCTTTGATTCACAAAAACAGTTAACACAGGAGACCCGAATGCTTAAGAAGTTTTTAGTTGGTTTTACGCTGTTGACAGCGACGGCCTGTTTGCCAGCACTCAACAATCCTATTCCGTTTACGGATGCTGTGGCGCCAGTAGACGTTGATGGCGACACGTACACTGTCGAGGACGGTGACTGCGATGATACGAATCCGGATGTGCGTCCACGTGCTCCTGAGGTTTGCGACGGCGTTGACAACAACTGTGACGGGACGGTCGACCTTGGCCTAACATCCGCCTTCTTCCAAGATGCGGATGGTGATGGTCACGGTGACCCCCTGGTTTCGGTTACGGCTTGCGTGGCGCCGAGTGGCTTTGTAGACTCGCAGAACGATTGCGATGATGCAAATTCACTTCGGTTCCCTGGCGCGCTTGAAACGTGTACCGACACGATCGACCTCAATTGCGACGGCGCAGTTGGGGCAATCGACAACGACGGCGACAACTACTTTGCCTGCGAAGAGTGCGACGACGGAAACGCCGAAGTCCATCCGAGTGCAAGTGAAGTGTGCGATGGGCTCGATAACAACTGTGACGGCAATATCGACGTTGGCCTTACTTCTACGTTCTTTGAGGACGCGGACAGTGACGGCTACGGCAACGAAGCGGTTTCAGAAAAGGGGTGTGAGCCGAGCGTAGGTTTCGTGCGTAATGCTACTGATTGCGACGATACCTCGACGCTTTACAACCCCGGGGTGATCGAAACCGATTGCACGGACACGAACGACTACAACTGCGACGGCGCAGTTGGCGCGATCGACAACGACGGCGACAACTACTTCGCCTGCGAAGAGTGCAACGACGGCAATGTAGAAGTGAATCCCGGCGCGATTGAGATCTGCGACGCGGTCGATAACGACTGTGATGGCAAGGTCGATTTCGAGGCGGTCGACGCACTTAGCTGGTACAAGGACGCGGACGCCGACTCGTTCGGTGCGCTCCTGACTGCCGTGTTGGCGTGTGAAATGCCAACTGGTTATGTGGGTGTGAGCACGGACTGCAACGACTTCAACAACACGATCTACCCCGGTGCGCCTGAGTTTTGCGACTCGGTGGACCAGGATTGTGATGAGGAAACTCGGGATGCGGATTCACAGGACGCGATTACGTTTTTCGAGGACGCTGACGGCGATGGCCACGGTAACTCGGAAAGTACGATCACTGCCTGTGATTTGCCTAGCGGTTACTCGGCGGTTGACGACGACTGTGACGACACCTTGTCCAGCGTTAATCCAGAGGCCAGCGAGATCTGCGACACGATCGACAACGACTGCAACGGCACGATCGACCTTGGTGCAGTTGACGCGGTAATTTGGTACCAGGACGCAGACACCGACTCGTTCGGTAATGCCTTCGTGACCGAAGTGGCCTGCAACGCTCCAAGCGGGTTTGTGGCCACCGCCACCGACTGCGACGACAACGTTGCCCTGGTTCACCCTGGCGCCACCGAGATCTGCGACAGCGTCGACAACGACTGTGATAACACGGTCGATGTAAGCGCGGTGGATGCGTTGACGTGGTACCAGGACGCAGACACCGACTCGTTTGGTAATGCTTTCGTGACCGAAGTGGCCTGCAACGCTCCAAGCGGGTTTGTGGCCGACAGCACCGACTGCGACGACACCAATAATATGGTGTTTGGTCCGGTTAACTGGTACCCGGACGCTGACGGCGACGGGTTCGGTGACGAAATCGCTGTTCCGACCCATGACTGCGTGGCGCCGACTGCCACCGTCAACGACAACACCGACTGTGACGACGCTACAACGCTGGTGGCACCGACTGCGGTTGAGGCTTGCGATGATCACCGCGATAACGATTGCGATGGTCTGGTCGACACCGTTGATCCAGATGTGAGCGCTTGTGATGTCGAGATCACTTGCGTGGACGCCGGAAACGGTAAGATGCACCTCACGTTCAGCGGAGCGATCACCCAGCATACGTTTGAGCCACTTAACAACGTGAAGTGGCTTCGGATGTGGAGCTGGAACAGGAGCACCACCATCTACGAAATGGCGCACCAGTACCTTGGTGACGGCATTTTGCACGCGCTTTACCTCCCGCAGTCTGACCTCTCGTTTGAGGCCGAGCAGACGGTTGGTGGGCCGGCTTGGTCATATGTTGACTTGGCTACGGCCAAGGTGGTCGACGAAACAAAGTGCCAGATCGGTCTGATGCGGAACCCGCAGTCTCGCCGAGACGAGCATTTTATCGACTGGAAGTAGCTACTAGCCACGTTAATGTGGAACCGCCCCGTAAAACGGGCGGTTATTTTTTTAATTAGGGAGAAAATACTTGACTTTTAGCTTAAAAACGAGCTAATCGACATTTAAAGTTGGTTTTTGCCCCTGTCGTGTAGCCAAATACCAAGCAGCGAGGATGAGCTTTTTTTGAAGTGAGAATCCTCTATGGCAACGAAACAATTCCTTGAGTCGTGCGTTC
>Ga0210044_10003031_pt1 | contig 24286 bp, 22 predicted proteins | sample CryGey13umfilter_2_FD_183959 | JGI IMG/M metagenome (GOLD analysis project Ga0210044, IMG submission 183959) | Groundwater microbial communities from aquifer in Utah, USA - Crystal Geyser 4/9/14 3 um filter (SPAdes) (version 2) | ecosystem: Environmental > Aquatic > Deep subsurface >... | reverse complement strand
CGAGGCCGTATCTCTCTCGTTGTCCTCCGGAGGGCGTCGTTCAGCTCATCCCGGCAAGGCCGGCGTGGAAAGCGTGCTGGAAATCCGAGTGCCGGAGTTGTCTGCGGACATAGACGGCGGATTATCGCTCGGGGGGCCTATTGTGCCCGCCGATTGTCTTGTGGTATACTCCGGCCTTTCCGGAGTAGGGGGAAACCCGTTTTATGGAGAATAAGCATCGGTTTTCGCTTTGGGGCACGCCCAACCGTTGCTGTCAGTGGTTCGATGACCTGATCCTTTTAGACAAGGGGAGAGAAAATGAAATTCAGAGCCGTGTTCGCCTTGGCCGTGACGGCCATCCTGTTGCTGCTTGCGGTGGGATGTTCGCAGGACGTCACCGGTCCGGCCGAAGCTCCGACCTCCGACGACCAGAGCGCCGTCAACACCAACACACCGGAGCAGAATCTGGCTGAGGTCAGCAAATCCGCCGGTGAGATTGTGCCCGACCACTTCATCGTGCAATTCAAGGGCGACGTCAGCGACGTTCCCGCCCGGGCCCGCAAGCTTGCCGACAAATACGGATTCGAGCTGCGGATGGTCTATGAGCACGCCCTCAAGGGTTTCCCGGTTCATGCTTCCGCACGCGTCATCGAGAGCTTGCGCGCCGAGACGGACATCCTGGAAATCGTGCCCGACCGCATGTACAAGGTTTCGGCCCAGTACCTGCCCACGGGCGTCGACCGCATCGACACCGATTTGAATCCCATTGCCAACATCGACGGTGTGCCCACGGGCGTCGATGTGGACATCGCCATCATCGACACCGGTATCGATTACAACAGCACCGAGTTGAACGTGGTGGGAGGCGTCAAGCTCACCAGCGGCGTACCCGAACCGAATTTCATGGATGACAACGGTCACGGGACCCACGTGTCCGGCACCGCCGCGGCCATCGACGATTCCGTCGGCGTTGTCGGTGTGGCGCCCGGCGCCCGCCTGTGGGGCGTGAAGGTGCTCAACTCCTTCGGCTTCGGTTCCACCTCCAACATCATCGCCGGCATCGACTGGGTCACCGCCCGCGCTGCCGATATCGAGATCGTCAACATGAGCCTGTCCGGTGTGGGCTGGGACAGCGCCTTCCATACCGCGGTGGCCAACTGCGTTAACGCCGGCGTCATCGTGGTGGTGGCTGCCGGTAACGATAGCCGCGACGTGTACGGCGCCGACGGCACCCTCGGCACGAGCGACGACGTCGTTCCCGCCTGCTTCCCTGAAGTGGCGACCATCAGCGCCTACGGCGATTCCGACGGCAAGGCCGGCGGTACCGGCGGCATCACCAGCGACGGCGCCGACGATTCCTTCGCCTCGTTCAGCAACTTCTCCGCCAGCGTGTACGCCGGCAATCCCGTTACCTCGCCCGGCCTGGCCATCGACATGACCCTGCCCGGCGTGGACATCGTTTCGACCGTTCCCAACGGCGGATATGCCAGCGCCAGCGGCACCAGCATGGCCAGCCCGCATGCGGCCGGCCTGTTCGGCCTGTACATCGCCCAGAACGGTCGTCCGATCGACGCGGCCGGCGTCTCCGCCGCCCGCCAGGCCGTGATCGACATCGCCGTGGCCCAGGGCGCCCCGTACGGGTTGGCCGTGGCCAACGACCCGGACGGGAACCTGGAGCCCCTGGGCTTCGCCTTCCCGCCCCAGGGCGGCAACAACGCCGATATCGCGATCACCAGCTTCACCGGGCCCGCTGCGGTGAATCCGGGCGACGTGCTGTCCCTGGACGTCCAGGTTTCGAACCTCGGCACCGATGCGGCGGCCACTCCGTTCGACGTCTACGTCTATGTGCAGAACAACGGTTTTGAAATGGTCCGCAGAACCCTGCCCGGGTTGCCTGCCGGCACCTCGCGCTCAGGGACCGTGAACTTCACCGTGCCGGCTGCCGCCTTCTCCATGGCCGTGCCGCCGGGAACCTACACCATCGTCTGCACGCACACCTACAACGACAACAACCCCGGCAACGACGCCGCTTCGCTGGATGTCGAGTTGGTGGGCAACCCGGGCACCGGGACCATCGTGATCAACCCCGACCCCAACGCCCTCAACGCGCCCTGGAGCCTGGTGGGTCCGGACACCACGGTGACCACCGGCAGCGGTGACACCACCATTCCCAACGCTCTTCCCGGCCCGTACACCCTCAACTGGGGCACCGTGGCCGGTTACGACGCCCCGGCCGGTGAGTCGCTGGCTTTGACCGCCGGCTCCACCATCACGTTCAACGGCGTGTACACCGTCACTCCGGGTTCGGTCACCCTGAACCCGGATCCGAACGGCCTCAATGCCCCGTGGAGCCTGGCCGGGCCCAATGCCTACAGCAGCAGCGGCAACGGTGACCTGACCATCAGCAGCTTGGCTCCTGGTGATTACACCGTGACCTGGGGAGCGGTGGCGGGTTATGTCACGCCCGCCGGCGGGACCCAGACCCTGGCTGCAGGCGGCAGCATCACCTTCAACGGTGTCTACACGCCCGTTCCGGTCGGAACCATCGTGATCAACGCGGAGCCCAATGCCATCAACGCGCCGTGGACCCTGGACGGTCCCGGCGGCCAGCAGACCGGCAACGGCGACGTTACCCTGCTCGGCCAGCTGACCGGCAGCTACACCATCACCTGGGGTGCGGTCGCCGGTTATGACACGCCTGCCGGCGAGACCTTGAACCTCAACAGCAGTCAGGTGATCACCTTCGCCGGGACGTACGTGCAGCAGACCAGCGAGGCCTTTGGCATCTGGCTGGATGCGGATGCGACCCAGTCCTGCGCCGAGGCCGCCTTCCTGAGCCACGTGGCCGCCTACATCGTGTACAGCGATCCTTCAGTGCCCTCGGTTCGTGGATTCGAGGCGAGCCTGACCCTGACGCGTGCCGGAGGTGCCACCTTCAATACCTCGGTGAGCACGACGTACCCCGTGTCTTCTATCGACGTGGGACTAACGAACGCGTCCGCCGGGATCTACAACTTCATCACCGGATATTCCGTACCGGTACCCACCTCGACCAATACGGTGATGGCGACCCTGGACTTCTTCATGCTTGAGCTGGAGTCCGTGCACGTCGCGCTGGGGCCGTCCGATCCGGAGTCTCCTCCCATCACGGGCCAGCCTGCGGTGGTCAAGGAGGACTTCACCCTGTTGGATGTCGGCGTCGGGAACGGCCTCATGGACCTGTTGTCCGGCGGGGAGACCTGCGCCAAGTCCGCCAGTGGCGCCTCCGCCTTTGACGGGGTCCGTTCCCTCTATCGGTAACTCCTGAAGTTGCCGTCACTCAAGCCGGGACCCGGATATCCGGGTCCCGGTTTTTGCATCCCGACCTTGCATCGTCGAGTCCCGTCGTTCACCTTTGCTCCATGAAGCCCGAGCGCGCAGCATCAGTTTCCAATTCACCGGGGGCCTTCATCCGCCTGATGAGGGATTTGCATATGCGTGTCACACCGCTATCCGACGACGACCGCATCTGGGTCAAGGAACGCACCGAACTCCTGTTCGGCGGCGATTTCGTCGTGTCCGGTTCCGAAGTCCATGATCCCCATGAATTGCCGGGCTACATCGCCACCGAGGGCTTCGAGCGGGTGGGGCTGGTCACCTACGATATGAAGGAAGCCTCCTGCGAGATCGTGACCATCGACGCGCTGTGCCAGTTCATGGGCGTGGGCACCCTCCTGCTGGAGAAGGTCGAGGAGATTGCTCGCGAGGCGGGTTGCACGCGGTTGTGGAGCATCGTCACCAACGACAACCTCGACGCCCAGCGCTTTTTCCAGAAGCGCGGATTCAGGATCCACCAGGTGCGTCTGGGCGGCATGACGAAGATCCGTCTTCTCAAACCCAGCGTGCCCAAGGTCGGGTACTACGGCATCCCCATCCGGGACGAACTCATCCTGGAGAAGCCCCTGCCTCCGCTTGCCTAGTTCCAATTGCCTGCTGACGCGGGCGTCCGGCGGGTTTATCTTTCCTGTCGATGATGATTGCGATGCCGCGACCGAGGGGGTGCGGCCGGCCCGAGATACCAGCCCGATTGGAGTCGCCATGAACACCCGCCTGAAGGTCGCCGCCCTGCGCAAGCTCATGAAGAAGCACGGCATGGACATGTACTACGTGCCCAGCGCCGATCCCCACCAGAGCGAATACCTGCCCGAGAACTGGAAATTCCGTTCGTGGCTCAGCGGGTTCACGGGTTCGGCGGGTGAATTGCTGGTCGGAGCCCGCAAGGCGGGGCTGTGGACCGACGGGCGCTATTTCCTGCAGGCCGGCATGCAGTTGGAGGATTCGGGCATCACCCTGATGAAGATGGGCGAGCCCGAGACCCTCGACATGGTTGATTGGGCAGCCTCCCAGCTGAAGCAGGGACAGACGCTGGGGATGGATCCGACCGTGGTTTCGTTGTCGGTCGCCGCCGATTTCGAAGGGCGTTTGCAGGATCGCGGCATCAAGGTGAAGTTCCTGACGCGCAACCTGGTGGCCGAGTTGTGGAAGGACCGACCCGAGGCCTGCCTCGACGCGATCACCTTGCATTCGTCCCGCTATGCCGGGGAAACTGCTGCGGCCAAGCTGAAGCGCGTGCGCGCCGAGATGAAGGACGCCGGCGCCGCAGCCCATGTGTTGTGCGCCCTGGACCAGATCGCCTGGCTGTTGAACATCCGCAGCCGGGATATCCTCTTCACGCCGGTGGTCACGAGCTACGTCGTGATCACGGGCCGCGGCTGCACCCTTTACGTGGATCCCCGCAAGGTGACCAAGGCCGTCACCCGCGCTCTGAAGGGCAAGGCGATGATCAAACCCTACACCGCCATCTGGGAGGACCTGAAGGCGCTGGGGGGACGTAAGGGTATGCGGGTGTGGCTCGATCCTGTAGCCACAAGTCGCCGCGTCCAGGACAGCCTGGGCCGGGCCGCGCTGCACCTGGCCCCTTCGCCGGTCACCGCCATGAAGGCGATGAAGAACCCGGTTCAGATTGCCGGCATCGCCGAGGCCCATCGCCGGGACGGGGTGGCCATGGTCAAGTTCCTGCGCTGGCTGGAAAAGGCCGTGCCCAAGGGCGGGATCACCGAGATCAGCGCCGCCGATCAGTTGCGCGCCTTCCGGGCCGAAGGCGAGAACTTCATGGACCTGAGTTTCGACACCATCAGCGGCTACGGGGCCAACGGGGCCGTCATCCACTACAGCGCCACGCCGGAGACGAACGCCAAGCTCAAGCCGCGCGGCATCTACCTCATCGACAGCGGAGGACAGTACCCCGAGGGCACCACGGACATCACACGCACCGTGTCTCTGGGCAAGCCGACGGGGCGCCAGATCGAGTGCTTCACCCGGGTGTTGATGGGGACCATCGACTGCACCATCACTCCCTTCCCCGCCGGGACCACGGGTCAGCGGCAGGAGATGTTCGCGCGCCGGGCCCTGTGGATGATCGGCGAGGACTATGCCCACGGCACGGGGCACGGAGTGGGGCAGTACCTGGGCGTGCACGAGGGACCGCACAGCCTGAAGAACATCGTCACACCCCCCCTGCGCGAAGGCAACCTCCTGTCCATCGAGCCGGGCCACTACGAGGCGGGCCGCTTCGGCATTCGGATCGAGAACCTGGCTTTCGTGATCAAGAACGAGAAGCTGAGCAAGTCGGGCAAGACCTGGTACACCTTCAGCGAGGTGACCCTGTGCCCTATCGCCCGCAGGCTCATCGACAAGAAGCTCATGAGCCGCGACCAGATCGAATGGCTCAACGCCTATCATGCCCGTGTTTATCGGGAACTTGCCCCCCGTCTGGACAAGGACCACAAGGTTTGGCTCAAGAAGGCGACGCGCCCCTTGTAGGACACGGTCACACGTTGACCCGGACGCTAAGGCGTCATGGAGGCCCCGGGAGCCATGGATGGCGGAAGGGGCCGGAATGCGAAGTGGCCCGGAACAGGAAGTTCCGGGCCGCTGTCCTTTGCGTGCGGGTCAAGGGGTGACCGTGTCCGTCAGGGGGGCTATCCGTTCTCTTTGTGCCAGGCCGCAAGGAGTTCCGTTTCGCGTTCGGGCGCCAGACCCATACGCCCGAACCGGGCGCGGTCCTCCTCGCTCAGGGTCGCCCACCAGTCCAGGGTATCGCGTACCGTCTCGGAGAGCGGAGGGAACCTCAGGCCGACTGCCAGGGCCCGGTCGACCTTCACGAAAGGATGGCCGGCGTCATCCCCCTCCAGGGGACCCACACGGGCATGTCAGCCCAGGCCTCCACCTCTTGCTCGGCGAGCCACGGGGCCGACACCCAGGTGAACCGGGCGTCCGAGCAGGAGACCCGCCGGCAGGTGTCGAGCATCTCCCCGATGGTCATTTCCCGCGGGGGGGAGTTGGCGTTGAAGGTGCCGCACGTGCCTCGCTCGGCGCAGTGGATGATGAACTCCGCCAGATCCCGCACGTCGATGGTCTCGGTGGGGACGTCCGGCCCGCCCCCGCCAGGGCGGTCTTCAGGAAATCACGACGGGTCAGGCTCATGGGCTGCCTCCGGGCTTTCGCTCACCAGGTGAACGGTTCGGGTGGGGAATGCGATGCTCATGCCCATGTCCTGCACCATCTGCATGAGGGTCAGGTTGACCTCCTGTTTGACGGCGAGGTGTTCGGTCCAGGCGGTGCTGGCGGTGAAGCAGTAGACGAAAATGTCCAGACTGCTGGGACCGAACTCGGTGAACTTGACGAGCATGAATTCCTGGTCGATGCCGGGGTGGGACTGCAGATAGGTCTCAATCTTTTGCACCAGTTCACGGACCTGGTCGACGGTGGACCCGTAGGTCACCCCGAGGGTAAATTTGATGCGACGCTTAGGCATCAGGCTGTGGTTCTCCACCGTGGCGTTGGCCAGAGCCTGGTTCGGAATCGAGACCACGGTCTTGGCGAAGGTGCGGATGCGCGTGGAGCGCAGTCCGATTTCCTCGATCACGCCGTCGCCGCCGGGGAAGGTCACCCAGTCGCCGCGGTGGAAGGGCTGGTCGATGAGGATCATGAGGGACCCGAAAAAATTGGCGAGGGTGTCCTTGGCTGCCATGGCCACCGCCAGACCGCCGATGCCCAGGCCGGCCAGCAGACCCGAAACGGAGTAGCCGAGGTTCTGGGCCACCAGGATGAAGGCCAGCATGCCCAGGAAGACCTTGAAGGTCTTGCGCATCAAGGGGACCACCTGGTCGTCGAGACGGGAGTCGGTGCGGCCGGCCAACTCGCTCAACAGCACCGCGGCCGCGTCCACCAGCTTGAAGGCGGTCCATCCCACGACCAGGATGACTCCGATGCGGAAGGCGAGGTCGAAGTGGACCAGCCATGCCGGCTCGATGATCAAAAGCACGCGCAGGGCCAGGTAGAACCCGGCGATGGGCAGCAAAAGGCCGAGCGGGTTGACGAGGGCCGCCACGGCCTGGTCGTCGGCCTCGGTCTCGCTGCGGGCGGCCAGGGATTGCAGGCGCCCGTGCAGGTACCCGTTGAGAATCTGGCGCAGAATGAATCCCGCAGTCAGAAAGGCCAGGGAAAGCAGGAGTTGCCCCAGGGTCCAGGGCCCGGTGCTCAGGGCCATGATATGCTGCACTTGGTCCATGATCTCATTTCTCCTTGGCCGCAGGCGGTGGCGCGGCGGTTCCGGGAATCAAAACCGTACTGCCGGCCATCAATTCGTCCAGGGATTTGCCGGTGCAGCTGCTCATGACGTGGAGGAACATATCCTGGATTCCGCCCACCTCGCTCGCCGAGCTGCCGTGGCCGATACTGCGGACGGTCCAGTCGACAAAAGGTTTCAGGTTTTTCAGCGCAAGCTGAACGGGGACGATCATTTGCCCCTCGTCGGAGATGAATTGCGTGGTTGCGGGGTTCGACGCCGCTGCGGTCATCAGGTGCCGGCGAGCCCGTTCGAACTGCCCGAGGGCCACGTCCGTCACCGCGGCGTAGTACACGGCGTTGGAAACCGGGCCCCAGACCTTGAAACCGGTGGCGTCGGCGGCCAACACCAGGTCGCCCGCCGGGCTGCCGGTCAGAGCACTGCGCCACACGATGGGCACATCGCCGGAGGTGGCCAGGAGCGGGCCGATGGTCCCCCCGCAGGCCTCGTACAGTTCACTATCGGCGACCCACTGGGGGCCGAACCGGTCGGCGTCGGCCGTATCTTTGGTTCCGCCGGGCTGCTGATACAGGACCAGCCCCGCGGTGGCATCGAGGCCCGCTGCCCGGTTGTTGCGGGTGGCTGTGCGGATCATCCGGGTGGCCGACCAGGACAGGCTGGTTGCCCGCACCACCGGGTCGGCCGGAAGGCCGAGGGGGTTGCGGCTTTCCAGGCGGACCCGCATGCTCACCACCGGCCACAGGGCCGCGGGCAAGGCCAGCAGCAGGATCCAGCGTCCCCGGTCGATCCTGTGCCAGGGGACCAGGGATGCGAAAACCAAACTCAAGGGCGCGACCGCCAGGTAGGCCAGATAGGGGTGGATCTGGGTCCGCAGGGCCAGGGCGGGCGCGATGACCAGCAAGGTCGCCAGCAGGGAGGAGGCGGGCAGGGGAAACCCGGCCGGCATGCGAAAACCGGCCCACAGCCCCCACAGCAGGAAAAAGGCCACCCCGGCGGCGCTCATGATCCAGGAAACACGGGCGGCCAGCAACGGGCCCGGCGAGAGGAGCCACCAGCCGAAGGTTCCCAGGTTGGTGAGAATGGTTCCGGGGCCGCCCAGGGCGTACGGATCGGTGGGGCCGGTGGCGAAGTGGGTGGCCACCAGGGCGGCTTCGGTCACCGCGACCACCAGCATCAAGGCGACGAGGGTCAAGGCGAAGGACCGATCCTTCGCCGGGATCCGCGCTCCCCACCACAAGTTGGCCAGCAGCAGAAGGGGCAGACCCAACCCTGACTCCTTGGCCAGGAAAGACAATACGGCTGCGCCCACTGCGACAAGCATGGCCCCGCGCGTGCCCTCGAGCCAACGTTCCACGGCCAACAGGGCCAGGAATCCGGCCAGCAGCTCCTGGATCCCCGAGGCCCAGTACAGCGGTGTGAATGCGAGGGGAGTCGCCGCGAAAACCAAGCCGGCGGCGAACCAACCGGCAGGGGGCAGGCCGCACTTGCGGCCGATTCTCGCCACCAGCCAGGCCGCGGCGGCGTGAACGAGCATCCGGGCCACGGCCTGGGGATAGGGGTTCAGGCCCCACAGCGGCCAGTTCAGGCTCCACCACCAGTGCTGGCTGAGGATCCGGGCCGGCCAGCCCGCCGCTGCGGGCAGCAGGTTGGCGGGGCGACCGAGCTGTCCCCAGTCATCCAGGGTCCACCAGGAGCCCAAAGCCGAGAGTCGTCCCAGAAAGGCGGCGAGGACCAGAAAGATCTGGAACCAGAGTTCCGAGGGACGGGAGGTCTCGTCGGCGCGGGAGAGCGTGGTCATGAAAAAGGTCAACTCCCTTGGCGGGTCAACAATCCGGGTTCTTCCAACTGGCCTTTATGTTATACAATCATGCGGTTGAAGGAAACCTGAACTCCAGCCACTGGTGGCGCTTCCCCGGACGCCGACCAGGAGAGGATGCCCTGTCCATGCCCACGCGAAGCTTCAGCACCACGGCCATTCCCATTGCCCTGGGCAGCATCCTGCTGCTGTTGGCCGGTTGCCAGGGCCGGGAATCACGCTCTCCGGCTCCGGATCCGGTCGCCATGAGTCCTCAGGAGCATGAGACCTGGGAAATCGCCCTGGTCGAGATGCGCATCGCCAAGAACGAGGAATTCGAGAACCCTGCCCTGACCCCTCTTCCGCAGGACGCCATCGAGGGATTCGCCGGGCTGAACTACTACTATCCGGCTCCCGAACTGCGCTTTCGCACGCCCCTTCTCGATGCCGCGTCCGCTGATACGGTCCTTTTGACCAAGCGCAAAGGGCAACAAGTGCCCTACCGCACGCGGGGAAAGGTGCGGTTTCGTCACAATGACCAGGACTTCGAACTCAAGGTGTACGGACCGGTGGACACTCGGGACGGCGACTATCTCTGGCTTCCCTTCTTCGACGCCACCTCCGGCCACGAAACCTATGGCGGCGGGCGTTATCTGGATCTGGAGCCAGACGCCGACGGGATGATCGACCTGGATTTCAACTTCGCCTACAACCCCCTGTGCGACTACAATCCGGATCGGTTCAACTGCACCTTGCCACCGGCGGACAACAAACTGCCGTTCGCGGTCGAAGCCGGTGAAATGACCTTCGGAGCGTCCCCTTGAGCTGGGAACTTTTGGCGGACATCGGTCGCTGGATCGGTTTTGTCGGCTGGTCGCTGCTGTTGCTGGCCGTATCGCTGCTGGTCTATCTGGGCCTGGGTGGAAATTTCATCATCCTCGGCCTGGCCCTGATGTACGGGCTGGTCACGGGGTTCGATCCCGTCGGCTGGAAGCTGCTGCTGGTCCTGGCGGGTCTGGCTTTGGCGGGCGAAGGGCTGGAATTCCTGGTGGGGACCTTTTATCCCGTGAGCAAGGGAGCCACCGGCCGGGCCATCACCTGGGCCTTCGTCGGGGGCCTGGCGGGCGCCGTCATGGGGCAGGCTGCGCTGCCCCTGGTGGGGGCGGTGCTCGGCAGTTTCCTGGGCGCCTTCGCCGGCGCAGTCTGGGGCGAATACCGGCGGCTGAAAGTCCTCCAGCCCAGCTTGCGCCTGGGGGCCCACGTGTTCACCGGCAAGCTGCTGGCCATGATCATCAAACATATGCTGGGGCTGGTCATGATCATCCTGATTCTGGCGGCCACCAAACCCTGACCCGAGGGAGGATCACTCCATGCCGAAGGATTTCCGACTGTCGCTTCTGGTTTTCGTGGCCGTGTTGGCCGGTGCTGTTTCCCTGATCTCGGCCCCTGGTTCCGCGCAGGCAGATTCTTGGTGGGCCCAGGCTGGATGGATCCAAAGCGACACCGGGCTGGTTCGGGATGGCGACGGCTTGTGGGCCGGGGTTGAAGGCCGGCGGCCTCTCGGCATCGGACCGGTCGACATCGGCTATTCTCTGGCCTACGCACAGAAGGTTGGCAGCGTGATCCTGGTCTTTTCCCATCCGCTGACGGGATTCCTGGTGGGGCCGGCCGAAGTCACCCTGCACACCCTCGAGGCGGCCGTGACCCCTGGGATCGGCGCAGATCTGGGGCCGGCGAGGGCCACGGTGTTCGGTGGCGCGGCCATCGCCCTGAAACTGGCCGAAACGTGGGACACTCCCTTCGGAACGCCGGCACAGGATTACAGTTATGAGGACATCGACCTGGCGCTGGTGATGGGGGTGAGCCTTGCGTACGGTCCCTGGATGCTGGATTTCCGTTTCGACGTCGGCACCAAGGACCAGCTGTTGCTTCAAGGGGATCTCCCCACCAAAGCAGCCGATCCTGTGGGAGACAATCCGCTGCCGGCGGCCGGCAACCGAATCGACAGCTTGCGTCTGGGGTTGGGCTACCGGTTCAGCGGCCCATGACCTGCAAAAGCCCCAACAGGACGAGCAGGGCGCTGACCAGGGTGCGGAACCGCTTTTCACTGATGTTCAGGTGCAGGCGGTTGCCCAGAACCGCCGGCATGACCGCCAGGGACGACCACAGCCGGGGAACCGTGACCAGACCTCCGACGACATAGCTGGGCACCCGCACAAAGGTCATCATCAGGAAGATGGTCATCAGGTTGCCGCGGAAGGCGGCCTTGGTCCCGGCGCTCAGGTGGTACCAGATGATCAGCGGCGGTCCACCGGTGCCGAACAAACCGGTCAGCACTCCGGACAGCATGCCGGTGGGTGGAGCGGTCGCCGGATGGGGATGGCGCCGGCCCCCCGCAGGCAGGATCAGGAAGACCAGGCCGACCGCCACCAGGAATCCCCCCAGAAACTTCAGGATCAGCGTGGTGTCGCCGGTTTTCAGGAACCAGGTCCCCAGCGGGATTCCCACCGCGATACCGACCCCCAGCCCCAGGATCGGTCGCCAGCGGATTTCGTCGCGCGAGCGCCAGACGACCCACAGTTCGGCGGGAAGATTGACCAGCAGGAGCAGGACCACCACGTCCTGCATGTCGGGGAAGAGCAGCGCGAGGCTGCCCACGGCGATGAGGCCGGCCCCGAAACCGAACATGACGTAGACCATCTGGGCCACCACCAGGACCAGACACGTGGCGGCGTATTGCACCGGACCGGAAAAGATCAGGGGGGGGGCGCTCAAGGTGCGAACCCGATGCGGACCGAGACGGTCACCCAGGTCGACGCCTTCGCATCCCGGTTAACCAACGCCAAGCTGGTCAGGGTGACCGGCGGCCGGTTGCTCACCGCCACATCCAGGGCCGTGCGCAAGGCGGCCACAGAAAGGCCTGCGGACAGGTTTGCCTGGTCCTCGGTCCTGTTGCCGAGGGGTGTGTCGTAGCCGACGGACTGCCATCCTGCGGACGCGCGAGCGGATAACAAGGGGCTCAGGCGCTCCTCGCCTGCCAGGCGCGCCACGGTGGCCTGATCGATGAGCTGACCGCCGGGGCTGTCGGCTGGCGGGCCCGAGCGGGCGTTGTCCGTGCCCGTCAGCCACTCGACCGACAGCACGACCATCCGGTCCGGGCCCATGAAGGAGTTCAGGCCCAGCCCGAGGTGGCCCAGGTCACGATCGATTTTCGCGAGCGCAGCGCCCTGGCCGAAATCCCCGACCAGAGACAAATCCTCATGGATGAATTCCACCAGGGGCACCAGGATCAGGTCGTGGCCCAGGTCGATGAAGGTGCGGCTGCGCAGACCGAAACCACCCCAGGAGTCGGGATCAGCCGGTCCCGGGATCGAGAGGTCGGCGGTGGGACGCTGGTGGATGCCCCGCAGTTCGGCTGCCATGTCCAGGACGGCTCGGGTGCCCAGATCCGCGCGCAGGCCACCACCCAGCCGGCGTCGGGTGATCGACCAGGAGCCGCCCGGAATCCCTTCGCCGGTGGCGAAGGGCGCGGGGGTGTCCGAGGCCTGCCCGTAGGCAAGCGCGGCGGTCAGGTGGCCGAACGTGCGGGCGTAGGATGCCGCCAGGGCGCCATCCAGGTCTCGTTGGTAAAGGCTGCCCGGGCCGTCGTCCGCAAACCGGGCGGAGGCCGCCAAGCCCACGGTCCCCCAGCGGCCGGGGCGATCCAGGTCGACGTGCAGGCGGAGTGCCGGTCCCGAAACCAGCGCCCCGTGGCTGTCGTGATATCCGGCGTCCGGGTTGAAGCGTCCGGAGGTCACGCCCAGCAGGGAACCGTAGTCGGCGACGCCGGCGTACCAGCGCCGGGTTTCGGTCTCGTCGGTGAAGAAATCGGACCGGGAACCCAGGGCGGCGACCCGCGCCGTGGTCGCGAGTGCGGACCCGGTTCCCCCCAGGGCGCCGAGGGTGATGACGGCCAACAGGCCGAGCAGGCTGCGGGGGTGCGTCCGGGACAATAGCAAGGCATCTCCATCCGATACGTGGTATGGTCGGAACGCTAGCACACACCCCCATCACCGCCAACAGCCGATGACGCCGAAAGGACGAGTATGAGCGGCCGACTGGAATCATTCCGCCAAGAACGCGAGCGCCAGAACAAGCGCGTGCTGGAAACGGCGACCATGACGACCAAGCGCTTCTTCAACCTGGATACCGGCTGCTACAAGGACGGCGCGTTGCCTGCGGTCACCAAGGAAATGGCCGGGCTGGCCGCGTCCCTGGTCCTGCGCTGCGACGATTGCATCGCCTACCACACCATCCGCTGCTTCGAGCTGGGGGTCACCGAACCGGAGATCCTGGAGATCTTCGACGTGGGGCTGATCGTGGGCGGTTCCATCGTCATCCCGCACGTGCGCCGCGCCCGCGATCTGCTGGATGAACTCCAGGCTGAAGCCGCCGACTAGCGGGTCGAATCAGGCCAGGCGTGTTCAGAAGGAGCAGGGCCGTTGCGCGAGACCAGGCGACGGTACATCCGGTAGCGGTTGAGGATTTCCTCGACGTAGGTGACCGTTTCCCCGCCCCGATAGTACCCGTAGCGGGTCTCCTCGTAATACTTGCGCTGCATCAACAGGGGCAGGGTCTCCGCCAGACTGCCGCGCCAGCGGTCGGGATCGCGGCCCAGGTCCATGGCGATGCGTCGGGCGTCGGTGACGTGGCCGTATCCGGCGTGGTATTCCGCCAGGGTGAAACGCCATCGGTCCAGGGAATCGAGGTAGTCGTACCGCTGGTAGATGGCGTTCAACAGGGTAAGGCCCGCGTTGATGTTGGTCCGGGCCTGGGAAAGGGAATCGGCCTGGACGCCCGCCACGCTGGGCAGCACCTGCATCAGGCCCCGGGCTCCGGACTCGCTGTGCGCGGAGGGGAGGAAGCGCGATTCCTGGTAGATCAGGGAGGCGACCATGCGCCAGTCCAACCCCAGGGGGCCGGCTGCGGCGTGGATCAGGTCGTCGAAGTTGGATAGCCTTCCGCTCAGTTCCGGTCGGTACTGCGGCTCGCGCAGGCGACGGATGGACGCGGGGTCCTCGAAATAACGGTCGTAGATGACCCCGTACATCTGACTGCGCCTCAGGTTGCCGTCCGCGCCGATGCGGATGTGCTTGCGCAGGAAGGTGTTCAATGAGGCCCTCAGCTCGGGGCTGTCGTGTCGCACCAACCACACCGCCGGAATGCGGTCGGTCGGCAAGGGCTGGATTTCCAGCCCCTGCAAGTAGACCGTGGCGGCCTGGGCGACCCCGTCGTCCACCACGACCGCATCGTATTTTCCAGCGCTGAGCCGGACCAGGAGGTCTTCGGATCGCAGCTCGGCGGGCGCCTGGGTGATGAAGAAGTGGAGCGAGGAATCGTCCTTCAGGGCGGCCAGTCGCGGCAGGAACGAGTCACCCTGGGGCAACACGACGTTCAGCCCGGCCAACCCGGCCAGACCGTCGGCCCGCTCCCGGTCGTTGCGGGTGACCACGACCTTGCGCACGAAATTCACGGGCCGGGTGGGGGCGGCCCACTTCTCCAGGGCCGAGTTCTGCAGGAGCCCGCCGGCGACCACGTCGCCTTTGCCGGCATTGAGGAGAGAAACGAGATCCTCGCCGGGTTCCGGGACCACGACCTGGAGGGTGAGTCCCAGGGAGCGGGCGTAGGCGGCCAAGAGTTCGAAATCGAAACCGGCTTGGCCGCCCTTGTGGATGAAATAGCCGCTGGAATTGTAACTGGTCACCATGCGCAGGATGCGTTCGGCGCTGATCTCCTTCAGGTCCCGGGATACCTGGGAGTGAGTGATCCGGGGAGCGCCGACCGCGACGACCTCCGGGGGAGGATCGATGCGGTCCTGGCAGCCGACGCAGATCAGGCCCAGCATCAGCAAGGCCCAGAACGCGATGGTCGCCTTGCCGGCGGTCATGAATCGGGATGGCAACATGGCCGGATTGTCGCCGATTTCCGCGGCGCAGGCAAGCACGACGGCGACCCGGACGGCCAAGGGGAAAAACCGTCCATGACAGCGGGCACCCCGTGAATTAAGCTATCGGCCCGGGTTTAGGCCCCGATCCGTTCAACCCCCGTGGTCAAGGAGATCTCCGTTGCGGATCATCGATCTGTCGCACACCATCGTCGAAGGCATGTCCCAGTGGCCGGGAGACCGGCAACCGCTGCGCATCCACCGGCGAAGCGAGCACGGCCAGGGAACCCACATGTCCAGCGCCCTTGAACTCGGCTGCCATGTGGGGACCCACATCGACGCGCCCTTGCATTTCAAGGCGGGAGAAGCGGGGCTCGATGCCCTTGACCCGACCCGCTGTGTCGGACGCGCCCGGTGCGTGCATCTGCCCTCGGATACCCCGCCCGGTCCCCTGGGGGCCGCAATCCTGGCCGGACTGGATTTGGAGCCAGCCGATTTCGTGCTTCTGGATACCGGTTGGGCCCGCCATTGGGGCAGCGACCGCTATTACCAGGAGTGGCCCTATCTGGGAGAGGGTCTGGCCCGCGCCCTGGCCGCAGCCGGCCTCAAGGGGATCGGGCTGGATACACCGAGTCTCGACGCCTACGACGGACGAATCGCCCACGACATCTGCGCCGCTGCGGGCCTGATCAACATCGAGAATCTGGCCGGGCTGGCGGGCGTTCCCGCGAGCCCGTTCACCTTCCTGGCCCTGCCCTTGAAACTGTCGGGAACCGAGGCCTCTCCGGTGCGGGCCGTCGCCCTGGTCGAGGAGGCGTGCGGGTGAGTCTGGTGACACCTGCCATCTTCCTGGCCGGCTTGGGGGTCCTGGTGGTCGGGGCCTTCGCCCTGGTCGAAGGCGGAGTCAAGGTCGCGCGCGTCCTGGGCATCCCTTCGGTCGTGGTGGGACTGACCGTGGTGGCGTTCGGAACCTCAGCCCCGGAATTCTTCGTATCCCTGGTCGGGGCTCTAGGTGGAAACACGTCCCTGGTGCTGGGCAACGTGGTGGGCTCCAACGTGGCCAATCTGGGATTGATCCTGGCGCTGGCGAGCCTGCTCAGACCGGTGCATGTGGAAAGGGAACTGACCCGACGGGAAATTCCCCTGATGGGCGTGGGGACCCTGCTGTTCACGGTCCTGGCCTGGAACGGGGTGATATCCCGCCTGGACGCGGGCCTGCTGACTGTGGGTTTCGCAGCGTTCATGCTGGCGACCCTGAGGACGAAACGCGCCTACGTCGTCCCCGCGGTCCCGGAGCCGATTCCCGGACAGGAGCCGGTGGGCCAGCGCTCCCGAGTGCTCGTCACGGGGTTCTCCTTGACTCTGGTCGGCATTGCCGGTCTGGCCCTGGGCGGAAAGCTCATCACCGATTCGGCGGTTTCGCTGGCCCAAACCCTGGGAGTTTCCGAAGCGGTGATCGGCTTGACCATGGTGGCGGTGGGCACGAGCTTACCCGAACTGGCGACCACGGTCATGGCTTCGGTGCGGCACGAAGGAGATCTGGCCCTGGGCAATATCTTCGGATCCAATATCTTCAATCTCCTGGGGGTGGCGGGTCCGGTCGGTCTGGTCCGGCCCTTGCAGGCCGATTCCGGACGGACGGTTATTCCCCTGCTGGGAGTCGATTTGCCGGGATACCAGGTTCAATTGATCACCCTTGTCGCCATGACGATTCTGGGCATGGGCCTGGCGATGTCCCGCGGCGGTCGCTGCGGCCGCTGGGCTGGAGTGTCGCTGCTGGTCGCGTATGCTGCCGCCATGGCAATCTGGTTGGCCTGAAATGAAAAGGGACGGAGCTTACTGTGTCTGATCGCAATACCGGACCGGACAGCCAGACCGAAGGCGGGCGGCGACTATTTCACCCCTTGCGGCCGTTGGGCGTGGCCCGGGCTCTCATGAAGGCCGGCTACGGGACACGGAAACAGGCGGATCAATTCGTCCTGGAGGGACGGGTGAGGGTGGATGGCCAGGTCGTCATGGATCCGGGGTCGATGGTGGGACCCGAAAGCACCATCATGCTGGACGGCAACCCCCTGGTGCACCAGATACCGCGCTACTTTCTGTTCCACAAACCCGTCGGAGTCGTCTCGACGCCGGGGGAGCGCCAGGGACGCCGGTTGGTGGGTTCCTACCTGCCCCGGGACGTACCCGGTTTGGCCTTGGTGGGGCGTCTCGACTACCGCACCAGCGGGTTGATGTTGGCCTCCAACGATCGCGCCTGGTGCCGCCTGCTGACGGGCAACCCCCACCTGGAGCAGGAATACAGGATCCAGCTGGCGGGAAATCTCGTGGAGGATCAGCTGGACGTCCTGACCGCCGGCGTCATGCTGCCCAAGCTGGGTCTGTTCAAGCCCCTGAGGGTGACCCTCGTGGCCGCAGAAAAGAAGACCACGGACCTGATCATCGTCCTGGGAGAGGGCAAGGCCCGACACATCCGCCGGGTGTTCGGCACCCTCCATCACAAGGTCATGTCCCTGCAGCGGGTGCGAATCGGCGACGTCGAGCTGGGCGACCTCAAACCAGGCGCGTTCCGACAGATGACGGGCAGGGAAGTGGAGCACGCGCGGGGCATGGGCAGGAGCCCCATTCCGCCTGATCGGTGACCCTTCCCGGAAGGGAGCCGGGCCGCTCCCGGGAGAAAGGGGAAGGGAGCGGGCTTGTTGAAAGTGAAATCAGTAACGGATGTTAACAATTATATTAGATAGATAACTACTTAGATTGTTGATGCTTAAATTCGGATGAAATTCAGGGGTAATTCCCTGGAATCCACGAGCCCCGCCGGGCTTCTAATCCCCTGTCGTCCAAGAACTACAACGCATTTGACCTCCTGCTGGGGGAGGCCAATCATTGTTGGGATGTGACACCGGTTGAGTGGGAATTGCCCCCTCATGCCCTCGGTCTTTCTCCCCGGAGTTGTTTGATCCATGTTGAAACTCAGGACATCGGTCCTCGCCGACGGAAGCTTCTGGTTCGGACTCTGGCTGGTCGCCGTGGCCATGGCGCTGCCTCCGGTCGGTTACGCCCAGGAAATCCAGGATTGCCTGGATTGCCATGAAGACGAGGAAATGACCAAGAATGTCGGCGATGTTGTCGTGTCGCTGTACGTCAACTTGGACGTGTTTCAACACTCGGTCCACGGGCGGCAGGACTTGACCTGCGTGGACTGCCACCAGGATCTGGAAGGATTCGAGGATTTCCCACATCCGGATGAACTCGAGGATGTGGATTGCGCCATGTGCCACGACGACGTGGCCGACATCTATGCCGCCAGCCTGCACGGCCGGGCCGTGGCCGCGGGAAACCCCCTGGCGCCCCGATGCTGGTCCTGCCACGGAGCGCACGACATCACGCCACCGAGCGACCTTTCCTCCAAGGTGAACAAGTTCAACATCCCCTTCACCTGCGGCCGCTGCCACAAGGAAGGCACCCCGGTCAGCGATTTCGTGCCCGTCAACCAGGACAGCATTCTGACCCACTACTCTCTCAGCATCCACGGTGAGGGACTCTACGTGCGCGGTCTGACCAAGACGGCCGTTTGCTCCGACTGCCACACGGCCCACAACGTGCGCGACCACACCGACCCGGAAAGCTCCATCTTCAAGGGCAACATCGTGGCGACCTGCGAGCAGTGCCACGGGTTGATCGAGAAGGTGCACAGGAAGGTCATCGAGGGTTCGCTGTGGGAAAAGGAACCGAACAAGGTTCCGGTCTGCATCGAGTGTCATCAGCCGCATGAGGTGCGGCGCGTCTACTACGACAAAGGCATGTCGGACCAGGACTGCATGGTGTGCCACGGCACCCCGAATCTTGCGGGCGTCCTGCCGGAGAACGCCGGCCGCAGCATGACCGTCGACCCGGATCTCCTGCACGGCTCGGCGCACCAGAACGTGCGCTGCAACCAGTGCCATACAGGGGCATCGGTCGATCACGCCCGCCCCTGCGATACCGTTCCGCCCCGGGTGGACTGTTCCATCTGCCACGCCGACGTGGTCGAAATCTACAAGCAGAGCATTCACGGCAAGCTGGAAGACCAGGGCGACCCGGACGCGCCGGCCTGCCTGGTCTGCCACGGCTCCCACGGAATCAAGCGCCACAGCGACCAGGATTCGCCCACCCACGTGCGCAACATTCCCGACCTGTGCGGCAAGTGCCACGCCGAAGGGGGCATCGCGGACAAGCGCTACCAGGGAACCGAATCGAGCATGGTCGAGAACTACCAGCAGAGTGTGCACGGGCTGGCCCTGCAGAAGAGCGGGCTGGTGGTCACCGCGACCTGCGTGGATTGCCACACGACCCACCACATCCTGCCGCACAAGAATGCCGACAGTTCGGTCAACCGGTCCCACGTGGCCGATACCTGCGGGAAGTGCCACCAGGGCATCGACCGCACCTTCCGCGGCAGCATCCACTTCACGGGTCAGGCCAAGGAGGGGCACAACCTGCCCATGTGCAACGACTGTCATACCAGTCACGAGATCGCCCGCACCGACGCCGCGGCCTTCCAGATGAAGATCGTCCGCCAGTGCGGCATCTGTCACGAGGCCGTGACCGAGACCTACTTCGAGACCTACCACGGGAAGGTCTATGCCCTGGGCTACACCGGGACGGCGGAGTGCCACGACTGCCACGGTCAGCACAACATCCTGCCGCCGGACGATCCGCGCTCCACGCTGTCTCGCGAGAACAAGGTCGCGACCTGTGCCAAGTGCCACGAGGACGCCCACCGGCAGTTCGCGGGGTATCTGACCCACGCTACCCACCATGACAAGAAGAAGTACCCGATCATCCACTACACGTGGTTGTTCATGACTTCACTGCTGGTGGGAACATTCATCGTGTTCGGCATCCACACCCTGCTGTGGATACCGCGCAGTCTCCAGGCCCTGCGCCACAGCCGCCAGTTGCGGAAAATGGCCAAGGGGGAGAAGCAGTTCCGCCGCTTCAACCGTCTGCAGCGCATGCTTCACGGGATGGTCATCGTCAGCTTCCTGACCCTGGCGGTCACCGGCATGACCCTCAAGTTCTCCTACGAACCGTGGGCCCAGTGGATCGCCCACGCCCTGGGCGGGTTCCAGTCGGCCGGGACCCTGCACCGCATGGGGGCCTTCCTGACCTTCTTCTACTTCAGCCGTCACCTGGTCGATCTCTTCTCCCGGCGCAAGGCGTCCGGCAAGAGCTGGAAGGAGTTCATCTTCGGGGCCGACGGCATGATGTTCAACAAACGTGACATGGTCGAAGCCTCCGGGACCCTCAAGTGGTTCGTGGGCCGGGGTGAGCGTCCCGCCTACGGCCGCTGGACCTACTGGGAGAAGTTCGACTACTTCGCCGTGTTCTGGGGCGTGGCCATGATCGGCTTCAGCGGCCTGGTGCTGTGGTACCCCGAGAAGTTCACCTACCTGTTCCCGGGGTGGTTCATCAACGTGGCCGGTATCATCCATTCGGACGAGGCGCTGCTGGCCGCGGGCTTCATCTTCACGATCCACTTCTTCAACACGCATTTCCGGCCCGACCGCTTCCCCATGGACCCGGTCATCTTCACCGGCCGGATTTCCCTGGAGGAGTTCAAGGAAGATCGGCAGCGCGAGTACGCACAGCTCGTGGCCGAAGGCCGCCTGGACGAGTTCATGGTCGACCCTCTGGACGAGGGCTTCGTGAAGGTGCTGAAGTTTTTCGGATTCACGGCGCTGACGGTCGGGATGTCGCTGATCGTCCTGATCATCTACGCGGTGCTGTTCGGGTACCGGTAGGCTCACGCCCGCCCAACACACACAACCCCCCCGCCGGCTTAGAGGCATTTGCAATGCGCCGGCGGGGGGGCCGTGTGTGTTGGGCGGGCGTGTCCTATCGGTAGCCCGAAGAGATCCAGTGGGTTCCTGGATCCTGTCACGGTCAGTGTGGGGCACGGTCCGAGCCAGAACCGCCCGCATTTCAACGTAGGCGTTATGCGCATAGAATTCATGCGGCGCGCTATGCCGGAGTTTGCACTGAATGATTAGCGCGAAGACTACAGAGCGCAGCGAAGAGGCGGAAGCCATCGAAACCGAGGCGCGGGGGACGAACAAGGTGTTGAAGAAGATTTTGGAGAAAATCGGGGTATGAGCGAACTGGTTCTTTACACTTCCGACGACGGGCGCACCCGGCTCGATCTGCGCATCGGAGGCCAGACCGTCTGGCTCACCCAGCATGAAATCGCCGAACTTTTCCAGACGACCAAGCAAAACGTCAGCCTTCACGCCAAAAATATCCTTAAAGACGGGGAGTTAGCTGAAGACTCAGTTGTCAAGGAATCCTTGACACCTGCCGCGGACGGCAAGCGCATCCAGACGGTAGTCCTTGGAGATCAGCGCGCTCAATACGGGAAGGAGATTGTGCACGCACTGAGTGCACAATTTGGCTGGACCCAACCGCCATCCTGCGAACTCCTGCAACAGAAACTCCGCGCCGCCATCGAGATTTCACGGGCACGGCTGGAGTCAGGGGCAGGCGGTGAAGCTGCAGTTGTCCGGAAATCCCGGACAACTGAAGCCATAGATTCCAAACGGGAGGGTGGCAAAGCGTGAGCAAGATTCTTAGCCGACCTGTCTGCCGTAGCCTTGGCAGCGGTGGAGGCCAGGAGACGGACATGGCATTGAAGGAGATTCTGGAGAGGATCGGGGTATGAAGATCGAACAGTTCCAATTTCCTTCCGATTGGAAGCTCGGTCCGGTCGCCGAGTCGTTTGACTTTACCGGCAAGCCTCGCGGTCTCGACCTTCCGAAGAATGGCGACGAAATCCCGTTCTTCCCAATGGACCATATTCCGTTGGGTCGGATTCACGTGTCTGAGTTCACGCCAAAGCCCTTGGCCCAGCTCGGAAGCGGCACCTACGTCGAAAACGGTGATCTCATGGTCGCAAAGATCACGCCGTCGTTCGAGAACGGGAAGCAGGCTATTGTCGATATCGAGACGGACTCGAGTTTAGCAGTCCATCGTGCGGACTTCCCCCAACGCATTTAACCCCAACCGGTTATGCGTCTGTCCGCTGTAAGACCCCACCCTTGTCCACCCGCCAACCCAGGGCCCGTAGGACCTCCTCCTGGGTCTTCGATGGAGTCTCCAGCCGCCGCCGGGGCTTGCGCGCCCCCGCCGGCAACATCAGCACCGAGTGCAGGTGCCGCATGTCCTCCATGACCGCTGCTGCTGTCCGGGTCACCCCGGCCGCCTTCAGCCTCAGCTCCAGCCGCCGCAGATAGGCCAAGGCCGCCACGCAGCTGAAGAAGTGGCAACGGATCTTACCGTCGGTCCAGTGGCGAACCGGCTGCCCCGACACCAGGTCGCGGTCCTTGCTCTGCCGGAACCGGTCCTCCACCTGCCACCGATCCAGGCTCGCGGTGACGATCTCGGCCGTCGTCCAGTCCGTGTTATCGGTGACGATCACCGTCTTGTCGAACCGCTGCTCAGAGCGCCCCACCCGGTAGGCGTTCTTGCGGAACCCCATCACCACAGCGTCCCCGTCCTCGGTGAACTCCAGGTCGTAGAGGTCGCTGCCCACGTGCAACTGCTCGCACAGGCGGAAGTACCGCTCCCAGATCGCCTCCGGATCCCGCCACTGGGGTTGCCGCTGGCGGACCTTCGCCCGCATCGCCAGCAACTCGTCCCGCACCTGGTCCAGCTTCCGGGTGAACATCAGGTGCTGTTTGCGCGCCGTCGGCGGGTTCCAGGTCACCACCACCGACCGCTCCCGGCCCCAGAACTCCCCGCGGGTCCGCAACCCCAGCATCTGCTCATCCGGCTCCCCGGCCTCGGCCAGCCGGTGGTTCCGGGGGATCTCGATCGGGGCGAACTGATCCAAAGGAACAGTCATCAGGTCCTCGAGGTAGTGGGGCGAGTACGTCGTCACGAAGTGCATCCGGGGGTGGTCGTCCAGCCACAGGAAGTTCTCTTCGCTGTTCATCCCCTTGTCCACCACCACGGTCAGCCGCTGCTTGGTCCGTTCCAGCTGGGTGACCATCCCGAACATCTCCTGCATCACCTCGGCGAACAGGCGGCTGTCGTGGATGTTGCTCGGATACGTGCGCCAGAACAGGGGCAGGCGGCTCTGGCGGGCAACCAGCAAAGCCAATCCGATCTGCCGCAACTGATGCCGCCCGGCTTTGTTGTGGCCGCGGACCGCCAAATCCGACTCCGTGCCGCCACCCATGAAGGTGTAGTAGTTCGTGGTGTCGAACAGGAGGCAATCGGCCTCCGGTTGTTCGACTTCCCACAGGCGGGCAAAGAACCGCCGGCTGATCCGGTCCAGGTCCGCCTCGCTGACCCGGTCCCACTTCTGCCAGTAGCGCTCGCTGCTGAGCTGGTCCAGGGCCACCGGGCGGATCTGCTGGATGGCGGTCCGGCCGTACCACCTGGCCAGGCGGTGCTTGCTGACGGCCTCGATCATGCGGTTCCAGACGCAGTACAGGAAGTACTCCCCGACCGAGGGGCCGGTCTCACCGGGTCCCTGGGGCACGACCTCGTCGATGATCCCGGCCAGGTCCATATCCTGATCCATGAGCTGGGCCAGCCACAGGGCACCGAACTCCTCGACCTTCAGCTGCAGATCCTGCTGCAGGGGTCCCTGGGCCAGGGCGGCCACCTTCTCCGGTGAACCGAGATAGACCTGGCTGACGACCTTGGGGCGGCCATCGACGCGCGCGATCTCGCGGACGTAGAGGTAGGGTCTTCCCTTTTTCTTCTTGATGTGGAAGTGAGCCATGTTGGGAGGATATCAGCGGGGTCTTACATGTCAAGAGAAAAATGCAGCAACGCGCATATTTTTTAGTCCAAATATGAAACCCCCCGGCTCTGCCGGGGGACCCGTAAAGTTTGACAGATACGGGATTTGAAGAAAAACTCCCTTTGGTGAACCGCTTAAGGCTCATCCGAAAGGGAGTAACTGTGGTAG
>Ga0210044_10003027_pt1 | contig 24304 bp, 24 predicted proteins | sample CryGey13umfilter_2_FD_183959 | JGI IMG/M metagenome (GOLD analysis project Ga0210044, IMG submission 183959) | Groundwater microbial communities from aquifer in Utah, USA - Crystal Geyser 4/9/14 3 um filter (SPAdes) (version 2) | ecosystem: Environmental > Aquatic > Deep subsurface >... | reverse complement strand
TGGCTGGGATAATCCTTATTCAATTAAAACTCTTTATAGCTCATCACCCTCATTAACCAACTCATCCAACTTCAATGATTCCATTAATTCAGATTTAACTTTCCGTTCATATTTTTCATTAAAGTATTTATGATTTTTTACTTTAGCTCCGTTACCATAAAATTCAATATCAGCGTTTAACCCCTCTTTTTTCAACCTCTCACGTCCGCCTACACAGTGGCTATCCAAAGCTTCTGGAGGGATTTCAATACGCCATCCTCGTTTCCTTTTCTCGTCAACAAGAGAGGTAATAAAATCAGCATGACGATTTTTCGGTGAGTGACAGAGGAAGCTTATTAATTGACCAAGCTCACACCAGTGGGGTTCATAATAACCTTTACTTTCATCAATGTTCCCACAATTTGAACACTTATGAGATTTTTTCTCCCCTTTATCTTTAGCAAGAGTAGTGAAATATATATAAGCATTCATACACATTGGAAATGCTTGCGGATTGGCAAGGCCACAGTCTTCTGCGGATATAGTTACGAGAGTCCTTACTAAGTAACGCCACCAACCGAGCTCATAGAATTCCATAGCCCAAAAAAAGGCTGATTGTTCATCGCCCCTACGAATCGCCTTGTTTAACGCACTTCTAACTTCATCCGTGTAGTAACCGCTTTTAGTCATCGGTCGCTTATAAAAGTTTTTCATAAGTGAATTGGTAATAAATTAATAATAAAACGCTCATAAGAGCCTTTTTTCAATATGATTACGGGCTTTTGGTAGTAAGGGATTATCAAATATATTGGAAGGCTTAATCGGCAGAATACACGCAATATTGAAAATGAAAGACCTGCGTCTAATATTGGATATGTTCTCTTTATTTTCTTATTCATATATAGACGATTGCATCCTTCTAAATTGTTATTTAAGGTAATAATATCAGAAGGCTGAGCTGGGTCAAGTGTTTTACTATGAGATTAGATTTAAGAAGAAAAAGCCACCCCTACATTCTAAGTTGAAGTGCACCACTTTTGTGAAAACTCTTCCATTATACACGTCTTGTTTTTAATAGTTCCTGCCTCTTTTCGTTAGGGGTTAAAAAACCTAAACATTTACGGGGAGTATTATTCATTTCCTCCTCAATAGTTTCAATGTAATCATCAGATATATTATCTAAACTTAATCCTTTAGGAAGATACCGTCTTACTCTTCCGACTGTATTCTCAACCGTTCCTTTTTCCCATGAGTGATAGGCGTGACAGAAATATGTTTTTACTCCTAAATCACGAATTAAATCAACATGATTAGTGTTTTCTGCTCCATTATCAAAAGTAATAGTTTTTCTAAATCTTTTAGGATAGATACTTAATCGATAATTGATAGCATAGGTTTTATCAACTGCTTTTTTGACTCTGACTTTAACCAGGTGAGTGATTCTGGTTACTCGCTCAACTGTAACCGATACTGATTTTCTATCTGTTTTTACTCCTTCCATATTGTCTGATTCCCAATGACCAACAGATATGCGTTTATCAATGATTTTTGATCTCAAATCAATTGATTTTGCATAAGGTATCCGACTGTCACGCCGAACATGACGCCCCAACTTTTTCATTCTCTTTTTCCGTCTTAAGGTTAGATATTTCCAGAATCTTCTTTTCTTGTTTTTACCTTTATAAATATATCTATAGATAGTTTCATCTATTATTGAATATCCTGGAAAATCAATAGGAAGTCTGCCCTCAATTGTTTCCGGACTCCACCTTTTTCTTAAATGTTGTCTGACATAAAGGAATACCAAAGGACTTTTAAGCGGTGCTTGATATCTCTGGACAACTCCTCGTTTAACTGCTTTATCGTGAGCTTTACAGGGAATATATTGTTTACCGTATTTGGCATTTCTTCTAAATTCACGACCTAATGTAGTATGACTTCGTCCCAGTAGTTTACCAATATCCCGCAGAGATATTCCTTGAAACTTTAAGGCATAAAGTTTTTCTCGTTCCTCCAAACTTAAATGATTATATTTTCTCATTGTGCACCTCCTTTCTTGAGTTATAAATTATATCTCAAGTGGTGCACTTCGTTTTAGAAGCTAAGTGTTTAGGGAAGTTGATATCCATATATCTTCCTAATTTTTTTCTGACGTCCCTCATAGCCACAAGTAACTCTTGAGAGAGCTTGGATTTATCATCTGACAAGCGATTGAATACTTCATCAACAAATTCATTATCAGAAGATTCAGAAAGTTTGAGAATTATTAACTCTTTTTTACATTCAAGAATTTCCTTATTTAGATTCTCAACTTTATCTTTCGGAACATATTTTTTTATCAATTTCCATTTACCCGTTTCCTGATTGAATTCTCTATAAAAATGATAGTAGGCTAAGTGCTTGTTTCCTTTTGTACAACGACAGTTTAGTTTACCGCATAAAACATATTGCCCAATTACAGAACCAAGTTGTTCTGGTTTATAAATTATGTGTGAGTATTTCATACATATATTTTAATGAAAAAACCTAACAATTAATATATTCTTTATTTCATGTTCTTTTTGAGCAACTTCAATAGCCACAGTTTCTCCAGACGAAGCAGCGGCCATGGTGATACCATGAAAACCATCTACTAATGCTCTTATGTGTATGGTTTTATACTTATTAGATTATTCTGTAGCCGTGAAATTAAACTTTTGAAGTAACGGATACCATTTGAAAATGTAATTATACATTTGGTTCCAAGAATTTGTAAGTATGTCCACCAGATTCATTTTTTCTTATCGGCCTTTTCTAATCCAAGGACCTTAAAGATTAGATAAACAACAAAAGAAACAATCAAAAAATCTATAGTGACACTGACAAAATGCCCCCACAGTATTTTATTTCAATCCGATTACTCCCCGCTCTCTGATAAATTCAATGAATCCTTTCATATGATTTTTTCAATAAATTTATAAATTATTTGAGACAAAATTAAGTAACAAAATGGCAGAATGACGATAAAATATCGAGGAAAAGGTGCCTGAAAGCCGAGGTAGACCAAATAGGCAAAAGGCAGGATACTAATTAAAAACTGAACATTTATTTTTTTCTTCAATAATGATTTAGCGCCGTAATACAGTGAGGCGATTAAACTAATCGGCCAAAGGAAAGACCAAGAAAAAACACGAAGAATTTCCTTTTTCCCCCACCAGCTTTTGTAAAAACCAGTGAGAAACATGATCATAAAAGATCCGAAATTAGAAGCAATTGAATGATGGAACCAGTATTTCAAAGTCTTTAATTCAAAAAAAATAATATTAAATCTTCCATGTAAATTAATGAATGTTTTTACATAGACAGCACATATGATAAAAAAAGCGATTAATAAATGAGTTAAATATTTTTTGATATTTAATTGTTTTTTGTAAAAAAGATAGATAAATATTAAACCAATAAAAAATACTGATCCTCCCCAGAATTTGGAGGTTAACAAAAGTCCCAAAGTCAAACCTTGCAGCCAGGTTTTTTTAGGGAAAAAAAGCATGGAAATCATATAGGTCAAAAGGCATACGGCCTGTCCCAAATCCAATAGGGCTGATGTCGAGATATCCATAAACAAAGGATCAATGATCAGCAAAAAACAGGCAGCTGATGAAATAATATAAGAATCAAAAAGTTTTTTCCCAAGATAATAAGTTAATATAATCAATATCGCTCCGAGAGTTATTTGCGCATAAAAAGGATTGTTAAAAAATAAAATCGATAACCCAAACAAATATTTAATAAACGGCGGGTGTTGAAAATTATAATCGATTGGGTTCACACCTTTAACATAAAGATAGCCGGAGGCGATATGGATCTGGTCATCAGATAAAAACAGACGTTTACCTGCTACTTCATACGGAATATCTTGAGAGAGAAAATATTTATTGATTAATTTTTTATCAAAGCGATAATGGAAAGCGTTATTTTTAAAAACAAAAAGAATTCCCAAGTAAACTGTTAAAAACAAAATGATCCGCACGATATCACTTTTTTTCATATAATTTAAATATGCAAATTATAGCTGATCTTCATATCCATTCCAAATATTCCCGGGCAGTATCTCCACAGATGAATCTTGAAGGAATTGCTTTTTGGGCTGATAAAAAAGGGATAAGTTTAGTTGGCACCGGCGACTGGACCCATCCTCTGTGGTTTCGAGAAATCAAAAGTAAATTTAAAGATAATTCTTCGGGAGTTTTTCAGTTAAACGGCGTTGGTTTTCTTCTATCAACAGAAATCTCTAGTATCTATTCTCAGGGAGACAAACTCCGCCGCATCCACAGTGTTGTCATCTCCCCATCTCTGGAAACCTGTGAAAAAATAAATAAAGAGTTAACTAAACGGGGTTGTAATCTGATGGCTGACGGCCGGCCAATCATCGGACTTTCAGCAAAAGAATTACTCAAATTGGTTTTGGAAATTGATGAAAGAGTTTTGTTTATTCCGGCGCACGTCTGGACTCCTTGGTTTTCTGTTTTTGGCTCAAAATCAGGCTTTGATTCCCTTTATGAATGCTTTGGCGATTTTGATAGATATATCTATGCCATTGAGACAGGTCTAAGCAGTGATCCGATTATGAACTGGCAAATTAAAGAGTTGGAAAATCGATCAATTGTTTCGTCTTCTGATGCTCACTCCTGTCCGAAACTCGGCCGCGAAGCCACTGTTTTTGTCCCAACAATGGAACAATTTAACAACCTGCCTGCCGGCAGGCAAGGTTTAACAATGAAAGATTTTACATACGACGATTTTTCCGATGCAATTAAACAAACCTCAAATAGTAAATTAAAAATCGGCTACACCATTGAATTCTTTCCTGAAGAAGGCAAATATCACTGGACCGGCCATCGCAGCTGTAATATTAAATATTCTGCCGCCGAGACTAAAAACAAAGGGATCATCTGTCCAGTTTGCAATAAACCATTAACTGTTGGTGTCGAAAACCGCGTCCTCGAACTCTCAGAAAAGTTATTGATCGATAAAGACCTTCTTTTTGTTAAAAACCAAGCCTGCCTAACCTTTGTTTATGACAAAGAAAAAAAACGCCGACCATTTGTCTCTTTAGTGCCTTTACTGGAAGTCCTTTTAGAGATCAATAGCGGCTCGCCTACTAAGGCGCAAAAAGAATATGAAAGACTAACTGCCAACTTCGCCACTGAATTTGACATTCTTCTCCGAAAACCATACCAAGAGATAGAGAGTTTTGCTGGAGAAAAGCTCAGGCAAGCGATTGAAACTGTCCGCGAGCGAAAGGTCTTTGTCGATCCGGGGTATGACGGCGTTTTCGGCCAGGTAAAAATTTTTCAAAAAACAAATGAAGACAATAAAAAAGAGCAAACAACACAGCAGGCGCTTTTTTAACAATTTTTTATTCTTTCTTTTTCTTTTTTTCCTTCCTACTCAACTGGGAAAACACTGGTTTTTTTCTTTTTCCTATCTTTCTGGTATCCGTGTTGATTACTTAGCACCAACTCTATACTTAACAGATATTGTTGTTATTCTCTTGGCTTTTATTAATTACCAAGCTGTCTTTCACTTCCTAAAACAAAAAAAAATTCTTTTCGTCCTTTTTTTATTATTAATTAATCTTTTCCTTTCCTCTTCTTTTTTCACTTCGATTTATCGATATATTAAGTTATTAGAACTTTTAATCGTTTTTGCTCTTTTTCAAAAAAAAATTATCAAAGAAAAGGCAGTACTGTCGGCTTTTTTCTTTGGCGCCTTAATACAGTTTGTTCTTGTTATTATGCAATTTCTTAGCAAACATTCACTTCAGGGCATATTTTACTTTCTAGGGGAGAGATTAATTAATCTTTCTATCCCAGGTATTGCCAAAATCGCTTTTAATGGCATTGAGTTTTTGCGTCCTTATGGTACTTTTTCTCATCCCAATTCTCTGGCTGGTTTTTATCTTCTTCTTTATTTTTATTTTTTAACCGAGAAAAAATATAATAAATTTTTCTTATTGAAAAAATTCTTTTTGCTAATCAGTAGCTGTCTTGTTTTTATTTCTTTTTCCAAGGTGGCGATTATCACCTATTTAATACTTAATACTTTATATTTAATAGTTCGCGAGCGAAAAAGAGGATTTTGTCGTCCTTGTTTCTTAGCGAAGCTCATTATTCTTTTTATTGTCAGTGCCGTCTTTCTTCAGGGCCAAACCGACCCTTTAACTATCGCTAAAAGATGGGAATTAATCAATAATTCTTGGTTAATTATTAAAAGACATTTTCTTTTTGGCGTCGGTCTAGGAAATTACTTAACGGCTCAAAACAGTTTTCCCTCAAAAATTTCTTTCAATTTTAACCAACCGGTCCATAATATCTTTCTTCTTTTTTTAGCGGAAGTTGGTTTGATTATTACTGGAATAACTTTTTATCTATTATTCCCTTGGTTAAAAATGCTCTGGAAGAAAAAGTACTTATTGATATTGGCCGTATTAATGACTGGTTTTTTTGACCACTATTGGCTGACTTTAGAACAAAATTTTTTATTATTAGGAATATTCTGTCTATAGCTTTTCTAACTCTTTTTTTACCTGACCATTAAGAAGCATTATTTGGTTTAAAGGCTCGGTTATTCCTTGAGGAAGAGTTTTAAAAAGCTCGGTAATTAGTTCTTGATGTTTAGCATTACTCAGTTTTAAGGTCTCAATAAAACTTGAAGGAGGAGAACTACCTTGTCTTTTTGCTTCTTGTAAAATGGGAGGAATTTTTAAAAAGTATTTTTCCGCTTTAGAAAAGGTATCAATCGCCTGTTGATTTTTCCCTTTTTTCGCCAAAGATAAAGCCATCGCCGCCCTTTTATCAGAAAATAAAAGATAAAGTTCCGCCTTTTTAAGATGATCGCGAGTTAAAAAATTGTTAATCCGGTCGCGGACGATTTTGAAAAAATATAAAGGATGATCGGGAAGAATACCAGGATAAGGCAGGTTATAAACCACTTTTTCTTGAGAGATTCCACTGGTAGTCTCTGATGAGGCAATGACAAAATAACTTAAAACAAAGACCAGGGTAAAGATTAAAAAAACCCAAAATAACCTCAATAGATTTTTCATTAGTAACAGTATACCAAGACTGAAACTAAAAAACAACCCTGTACCATATAGGATACAGGGCGTTTTGATAAGAAAATCTTTTACTTAACCATTCTTTTCAAACTTTTGCCAGAGGTAAAACCTGGAGTTTTAGTGGCTGGGATTTGAATTTCAGCTCCAGTTTGAGGATTGCGTCCTTTTCTGGCAGCACGTCGTCTTACCATAAAAGTACCAAAACCAGTTACCACTACTTTTTCTCCCCTTTTCAAAGCGTCAGACATTGTGGAAAAAACAGTGTTAACGGCATCTTTGGCTGCTTTAGCGGTTAGACCGGCTTTTTTCGCTACTTGGGCGACTAAATCAGCTTTTGTCATGTAGTATCACCTCGCTTTCTGAAGACAATTAACTATTAATAATTAACGAATAACAATTAAAGAATAGTGAATTCTTGGCTTCTTGTCAATCCGTATTTAAAATATCTTATTATAACAATCTATATCAAATTGGGGCTTTGTGACGAAGAGAAATGCTATCTATCTTCCAGTTTTTTATATTTTAGTCGTTGCCTCTGCCCTTGTCTCTCTGATTACGGTGATTTTTATCTGCCCGGGAAAGACTTCAAATTTGTTTTCTAACTCTTCTTTAATTTTTTCCGCTAAAACTGTTGTTTCATCATCGGTCATCTCATCTGGTTTAACAATCACCCGCAGCTCTCTGCCAGCTTGAAGAGCATAGACTTCGCGAACTCCTTTTTTAGTTTTTGCCGCATCTTCAATGGTTTTGATTCTTTTCAAATACTCCTCAAAGTCCTCATGACGAGCTCCTGGTCGACCGCCGGAAACCGCATCAGAGATATAGACAATAATCGCCTCAATCGACGGAAAAGGAATGTCTTCGTGATGAGCGGCTACACAGTCAATTACTTTTTGAGGAAAGTGATATTTTTTTAAAAGCTCTACTCCCAACTCAACATGAGATCCTTCGCGATCTGTAACCACCTTGCCAATATCATGAAGTAAACAACCTAGTTTAACAACATTCACATCAACCTCTAGTTCATGGGCTAAAGCGACACCAATTTTTGTCTCTTCTAAGGTATGAACAATCATGTTTTGACCATAAGAATAACGGTATTTAAACCTTCCCAAAGCAGTGGTTATCTCTGATGGCAGATTAAAAACGCCCACCCGATGAGCCAACTCTTCACCAGCTTTAAAGATGGTCTTTTCTATTTCTTCTCTGGTTTTTTTAACAATCTCTTCTATTCGTTGCGGTTGAATCCGACCATCTTTAATTAACTGTTCTAATGACAGTCTTGCCACTTCGCGCCGCACAGCATCAAATGAAGAAAGTCTAATCACGCCCTCCTCTTCTAAGTCAACATCAACGCCTGTCGCAATCTCAAAAGCTCTAATGTTCCGGCCGTCTTTACCAATAATTCTTCCTTTATATTCTTCGCTGTCCAAATTAATGACTGACAAGGTATATTCAGCCACATAATCAATCGCTCCGTATCTCATCGCGTCAGCTAAAATTTGTTTAGCTTTGTCATCGGCAATGGTTTTGACTTCTTCTTCGGCCGCTTTGATTTTTTTAGCAATGTCTTCTTTTAATTTTTCCTCCCAGCCGCGGAGCAATAAATCTTTTGCTTGATTTTTGGTGAGAGCGGCAATTTTTTCCAGTTTTTGCAGTATCTGTTCCCGCTTTTCCTCAATCTCTTTTTTCAGATTGTCTAAGTAGTTTTTAGTGTCTTGAATCGACTGTTTGTCTTTACTAACTATTGTCTCTCGGTCTTCCAGTTGTTGCTCTTTTTTTGCCAATCTTTTTTCCATCTCAATCGCTTCACTCATTGTTTCCCGGACTTCCTTTTCTGCTTGCTGTTTAATACGAAGAGCTTCTTCTTGCGCTTTAAGAGTAATCTCCTTTGCTTGATGTTTTACTAACTCAAGCTTTTCTTGTTTTTCCTTTGAAGAAATAAAAATCCTCCGAAAAAATTTTTGTAGCATATTTGTTACTTTAAACTTGAAGAGAACTTTATAGAAAGGATTAAATCTTATTGTTATTCTTTACGTAGAGTTTTTTGATTGACACGGATTAAAAACAGATTTTCACAGATATCAGTGTAAATCCGTTATTCAAAATCCGTGAGAATCTTTCTATGAAATCCAGAATAACAATAAGGTATATCCATGTAATTAAATAATATTAATCTATAAAATCTACCTCAAGCAATTTCTAATGTTCCTATTTTACTCCTTTTCTACTAAATCTGCAATGGTTTTTTTTATTAAATCGAAGTTGAACCCGCGACTCATCAAGAATCGGGCTGCTTTTTCGAAACGCTTTCTTGAGTCTAAATTTTTAAACCGAGGCCAACGTTTTTCGAGAATTTTAAAAGCGAGAGATTCTTCGTCGATTTTATTTTCCGAGAAATACTTTTCAATTAATTCATCGCTGATTCCCTTTTGTTTCAATTCTCGGACAAGGACCTTTTTTCCTTTTGGTTTTAAAGTAATTCTAAAGCGGACAAACCAGTCGACAAACTTTTTGTCGTCGATCAGATCTTCTTCTTTCAGTTCTTCGATGACTTTTTCAGCGTCATCACGCGACCAGTGCTTACTCTTAATTTTTTTATACAAATAGTCGCGGATTTCTTTTTCCGATCTGGGACGGAATTTGAGAAAGAAGTAAGCCTTGTTTAATAAAACAAGTAGATCATTATTCATTTGTTATTTAGTTGTTAGGTTAACGTGTTAACGGGTTTTTAAAACTAACTCGTTAACGTTTTAACCCGTTAACTAAATAACAGATTAACTTTTTTTATTCAGAATCTGTTTCATCAGCTGTTCTTTTAATTTAGCGTTTTTGCTAATTACTTGCTTTGCTTCCTCTTTTCCTTGTCCTAAAATCTTTTCTCCTATTTTAAAAAACGAGCCGCTTCTTGTTATTAATCCCGCATTTAAGGCGGCATTAACCAGGTTTTCTTCCCGATCAATTCCAGCCGCAGTAATCACCACTTCGGCTTCCTTGAAAGGAGGAGCCACTTTGTTTTTGACAACTTTAACTCTGATTCTCGCTCCATAAACTTGATTATTCTTTTTGAGCGTTTCAATTTTTCTTACATCCATTCTCACCGAAGTATAGAATTTTAAAGCCAAACCTCCCGGAGTCGTTTCTGGATTACCAAACATAATGCCTATTTTTAACCTGATTTGGTTGGTGAAAATGACAGTGGTTTTTGATTTAGAAACGATCCCTGTTAGCTTTCTTAAAGCTTGAGACATAAGGCGTGCTTGAACCCCCATCTGCGATTCGCCCATTTCGCCTTCGATCTCTGATCTTGGAACAAGGGCGGCCACAGAATCAATTACCACTAAATCAACTCCGCCTGATCTAATTAGTGTTTCCGCGATTTCTAGAGCTTGTTCACCCGTGTCAGGTTGAGAAACTAAAAGATCATCGAGCTTGATTCCGATCTTCTTTGCCCATTCCGAATCAAGAGCGTGTTCGGCGTCGATAAAAGCGGCAATTCCGCCAGCCTTTTGCGCTTCAGCAATAATAGAAAGACAGACAGTAGTTTTTCCGGCGGCTTCAGGACCGAATATCTCCACTATTCTTCCTCTGGGAATTCCACCGACGCCCAAAGCTGTATCTAAACCTAAAATTCCCGTGGAAATAGCGTCAACTGGAACGACCGGTGACTGTCCTAATCTCATAATAGAACCGCGGCCAAACTGTTTTTGAATCTGCTCAATCGCCGTACTGACTGCCTGTTTTTTCTGACTATCCTGAGTTTTCATATTTTAACTTTATGAACTTTATAACTTTTATGGACAGGATACTATCCTGTCCCTACATTGTCAACGGACTATAGTCTACAACAAATATATCAAGCTGATGATAATCATCCCCCAGGCACCAATGGTAACAATCAAAGGAATATCAGTGGTAATTACCTTTTCTGGCCTTTCGCCTTCATACTTTTCGTACAAAAGCTGGGCATAACGAGCAATGCCATAGACAACTAAAGGAATAGTTATCATCATCCATTTTCTCGCCTCAAAACCAGGAAAAAGATTAGTTATCTGAGAAGAAAAAATTGTTGTTACCTGGGGCGGTTTTTCCACATAGGTATAGGTCGAATAAGCAATAATTGTTGTTGTGGCAAAAGTATTGGTTAAAAAATCCAAATAGTGTTCTTTATAAAGATAGAGTGATTCTCTTGTTTCTTTTCCATGAGCTACCAGCTCAGCGTGTCTTTTCACTGAAGCCATAAAAAGAGAGATAAAAAATATTGTCAGAGTTAACCAGATGGGAATATGACAACCAGTTGCCACCTCTCCAGCAAAGGTTCTAATCATAAAAGATAAAGAGATGGTAAAAATGTCAATTGCGGGAAATTTTTTTAGATAAAGAGAGTAAAAAAAATGAAGGAGAATAAAGGTAAGGCTTAGGAAGAAAAAAGAAATGGAAAAAAATAAAGCGATAATTAAGGAAGTAAGAGTTAAAATAAAAACAATAAAGGTCGCTTCCTGAAGCGACATTTCTCCAGAGGCAATCGGCCGGTATTTTTTCACGGCATGTTTCCTGTCATAGGGATAGTCGATAATGTCGTTTAAAACGTATGAGGTTGAGGAAAGCAAACAAAAAGTAAAGAAAGCGTAACAGGACTTGGAAAATAAATCAATTTGGAATAACTTTCCAGAGAAAATAATAGCCGTAAATACGACTAAGTTTTTAAGCCACTGGTTGACCCTTATAGCCCGAAGATAAATGAAGAATTTATTACTTTTCATTTATATGAATTATACTATAATTTCACTATGATCAATCTTGATGATAAGGATAAAATTTTAAAACTCCAAGGAGGAGAAAAAGTACTTCAATCAATTGATGCCTTGCCTAATCAACTGAAACAGTCTTTTTCGGAAGCGCTAAATATTAATTTCCCAGAAGATTATAAAAATGTTAAGTCGGTGGTTGTCTGTGGAATGGGAGGATCAAGGTTCCCGGTTTTTATTATTAAAGAACTCTTCAAAGAAAAGTTAAAAATTCCTTATGTTTTTAATGATGATTATAATTTACCAGGATATATTGACAAAAATACTTTAGTTATTCTGTCCTCATACTCAGGAACAACTGAAGAAGTATTAATCTGTGGTGAAAAAGCCTTAGCTAAAAAGGCAAAGATTATAGGAATAACTGTTGGTGGTGGACTCGAACTGTTTTTAGCAAAAAATAATTTTCCTCTTTATAAAATTAATCCTGTTTATAATCCGTCTGGTCAGCCGCGAATTGGTTTTGGTTATTTTGTTGGTGGACACCTAGGATTACTTTTTAATCTAGGCTTCCTCAATCTCGAAAAAAGAATGATTGAAGAAGCAATTAATTATCTTTCATCTTTAATCTCTAATTTCCAAGTTAATATTCCAACAAACAATAATCTCATCAAACAGTTGGCACAAAAACTTTATCAAAAATATCCTTATTATATAGTTTCCGAGTTTTTAACTGGCGTAGGCAATGCCATCGCCAATCAAACTAATGAAACTGCTAAATCAATCTCTAGTTTTCGCATTATTCCCGAGCTTGATCATCATTTAATGGAAGGATTGAAGTTCCCGGATAAACTAAAAGAAATTTTAGTTTTTATTTTTTTCTTTTCAAATTTATATTCACCGAAAATCCAAAAGAGATTTATCATCACTAAAGAAATCGTTGAGAAAAATAATATACTAACAATTTGGTATGAGTTAAAAGGAAAAAATAAAATAGAACAAGCCTTTGAGTTAATGGCAATTGGTAGTTATCTTTCTATGTATCTATCGGTTTTATATGAACAGGATCCAACTATTATTCCTTATGTAGATTATTTTAAAAAAAGACTTAAAGAATAAGTTTACTGACTTCTTTTCCTAACTTGACTGCATAGTTGGTTCCCCGGTCATAAGGATAAGTCATGTCAAGGTTGGCGATAAAAAAGTTTTTCAGCGGAGTAACAAACTCCGGCTTGTTTTTCAAAAATTCTTTATTAAAAATCGGCTGGGTATACGGCGCACGAAAAACATGGTAATTGAAAATTGAAAATTGAAAATTGAAAATTTTGTTTAGATAAGATTTTACATAATCGAGTAGTTCTTTATCTTCCATTTTCCACAATCTATCTTCCGTCCCCACATACCAGCCAAGATAACTAATGTTTTTCCCTCCGTAATATTTTTTATCAATAAAATTTGTTTGCTGAAATATCCCCATGATAGGAATTTCTTTAGCACTGATATTTAACCAATAGGTCTTTTCTAAGATTGGCCTTTCTGTTTCCAAAACCAAAGAAAGCGAATGAAGATACTGAACTTTTTTTAGTCTTGATAAATAATCTTCAGGAAAAATCTTCTCGCTAATTTTTGTTAAAACTGGAGTAGGTAAAGTAGAAATAACCGCGTCAAACAGTTGACTATTAATGAAATACCTCTCTCCCTTTTTTTTTATTTCTCTAATCTCACAACTCGTTAACACGTTAACTCGTAAACTCTTTAACTCATCAACAATGTAATTGATCAATACCTGAAACCCGCCTTCAACATAACTTAACTTTTTCGTCCTTTTTTTGATTCTTGCCCAGATAAAAGAGCTTAAAATATTTCCCGCATATTTACCGAACTTTTTCCTAAAAAGCTCTCTAAACAGCCTTTCCCAGCCTGATTTTCCCAGATATTTTTTAAGAAACTCTTCAGCAGTTTGTCTCTCGTAAAAGGAAAAAAAAGGAGAAAGTTTTAAAAAAGCAATAACAATTCCAGCTCGTAATTTATCAATAATATTCAAGTAGGGGAACTTGAGTAAATCTAAGGGAGTATCAAGAGGTAAAATTTTAAATTTGGATTTTAGATTTTGGATTTGATTTGAAATTTGAATTTTGTCATTTGGATTTTCGTATAATGACGCTGTTTCTGGCTCTTTAAAAAAAATCTTATTAAACCCAATCTCTTTGGCAAAATTTAAAATATCATCATCATTAGCGAATAAATGGTGAACGGTTCTTTCCAAGTACCAATCCCAGTTGTTATTTTTAAACCCCGATGCTAACCCGCCCAGAGTCTTTTCTTTTTCAAATATTGTTACCTGATGGCCTTTTTTCGCCAAGTAATAAGCTGCTGTTAACCCAGTTAATCCTCCACCAAGAATGGCTATTCCCATATTTACCGCATTTTAACCGTAAATATTCCGCAAGAATTACTTTTTGTTAAATCTTTGCAACTCGATTAAAACCGTTTCCAAAAATAGAGTAGTCGGAACAGCCAAAAGTACCCCTAAAATTCCCGCTAACTTGCCGCCAATAATCAGAGCGATTAAAGTAACAACAGGATGAAGACCGACGACTTTTTTCATCACTAAGGGAACCAGTAGGGTGTTTTCCAGCTGCTGAACAATAAAGACCACCGCCGCGGCTGACAGACCGAGAAAAGGCGAGCGGCTAAAACCAATCAAAACCGCCGGAATGGCCGCGGTCACCGGGCCGACATTAGGCACCACCTCTAGTAACCCGGCTAAAACTGCCAGCGCCAAACTGTATCTCATTCCAATTAAAGTTAATCCAATATAGTTCATCGCGCCAACAACAAACATAAGAATTAACTCACCCCAAAACCATGAACTAACGCGCCTTTGCGCCCGCTCATAGACTATCTCTACCTTTTTTATTTCCAAATCCTCAAAAAAATTACCAAAAAGAATGTCAATAATTCTTTTTTCATGAAGAAAATAAAAGGTAAAAAAAAGGCTAGAGATGAGAAAAACCGCATTGGAAAAAGCTCCTTTAATAATGTTAATTGTCTGATTGGCTAATCCTGGTAAGTTTTGGCTGAGAAAATCAAAGTTTAATCCCAGACTATAATCAGGAAAAACCGAGCGGATAATGCTGGGAAGATTTTTTAATAAGACGATTATTTCTTTAACCAATGGAGGAATAATCAAAGAAAAAAGGAAATAAATAACTAAGAGGAAAGTTAAAAAAACCAAAATTGAAGCTAAAAGTCGCGGGAACTTCTTCTTTTCTAAAAAGTCAGTGGCTGGTTTTAAGGAGCTGGAGATAATAAAGGCGATAAACAAGGAAAAGATTAGATCTTTAATCTGCCAAAGAAAAAATAAAGACAGTAAAAAGAAAGCCGTAAAAATAATTGTTCGACTGGAAATCTCAATTTTCTGGGGCATAAGACAATTAATTATAACTCATTATAACTCATTCTGACTAATTTTAACTTTTCCATGACTTTCTGGTGACAGACTCGTCTAAGTCGCTAAAAACACCAACATCGTTTGGATCGAGCTTAGTGGCTTCCTTGCAACAAGATAGTCTTTCTTCAAATGTTCCAACAAATTTTGTCAAGCCGTTCCATAAAAAAACCAGGCTAAGTCTTGGAAAACTGCCACCTCATTGGTAAGATACCGTTGATACAAAGTTCCCAAAACATAACTTCTTAAGGCGCACTCCATTTCTCTTGTTTCTATCGCACGGGATGGTTTAAAAGTTTTAGTATATTTATAAGCCTGAACAAGATCCCAAAGAGCAAAAATTTTATCCTTAGTAGTATTTTTATCCTCTTTGTTTAACCGATTAATTAACTCCTCAGCCGCTTTAAAGAGTGTAGTTTGTTGGTTTTTAAAATTCTTCTCCCATTCCTCACTAAAAATATCTTTCAACTTTTTTCTTAGATCTTCGCCAAAATCTTCAGTCAAAGGTGGTGGTCCTAAATACTTTTCAAGTTTTTCTCTTCCTTCTTCAGCTATAACTTCTTCAAGATGGTGAAAAACTCCTTGTTCCACCAACTGTCCAATCGCTCTTTTTCCTCTTCCTTCAGCAAGACTTTCTAAAACATAGTTAGAGAATCTTTCTTTAATCAAAGAGGCATGGGTAAATAACCAATTTTCAAACTTCTCTCTTGATTCTTGAGTATCTGGTAACTCTGATAGTTTATTATTATGACGATAACGATTGTATAAATAATAATAGGCGGTTGAGCTTGGTGGCATTCTAAGTTTTTCATCTTTAGAATTAGGATCCAGCCGAATATTTTTCCCCAAAAGGAACAACCAAAGATCTTTTATATAAGCCTCTTTGTCTTTCTTACTTTGACTTTTTGAGGAATATTCAATCTCATGCTTGGCTATTTCTTGCATAGTTAAAGGAACAGTTGTTGCTGAAACATCTTTAGATTTAATCTCAAGGGTTTGTCCCAAGTTGTAAAGAAACTCAATTAGAGGATTAAACTTGTTGTTGGAAAAAACAGAGTCTTTGGTCAAAAGAATGGCACTGTTTTTCAAATTCCTGCTAAACCCTCTTAATAATGTCTGTGTTTCTTTTTCCACTGGCGGTCCTACCAATTGGGCGGCATGTCTTCTCCATTTTTCCGCACACTGACAGGTTGCGCTTGTCCCTCTTCTTTTTCATTCTGCTCAAACTGCCTAAAACTTATTCCCTTATGAGCCTCAGCCCAATAATTCAAAACTGATAGAGGAAAATTTATGGGGTGTCTTTCTAATAATTCTTCTGGTTGAGGAGTTGTTTTCAATGGTTTTAACCAACTATCCTTTAGCTAGGGTTAATGTATAAACTTTAAAAGCTCCGGCTCTTTTGAGAACTTTGGCTGCTTCTTTGACGGTTGAACCAGTGGTGATGACGTCGTCGACTAAAACGATTTTTTGACCGGAAAGATCAATGTTTTTTTCTTTTAAACTAAAGGCGCCGCGCAGATTATGATATCTTTCTTTTTTTGACTTTAACTGCGCTTGAGATAGGGTCTCTTTTTTCCGGATTAAAAAATCAGCTATTGGTAAGTTAAAAAACTTTTGAAAATATCGAGCGATTAATTCCGCCTGATTAAAACCTCGTTCTCTTAATTTAGTCTTTGTTAATGGAATAGGCTGAATGACGCCCTCTCTTACAATCTCCTTAAATAAAACGATTGGTTTTAGGGCTTCGGGATTGAGAGCCTGCCAAAATTCCTTCCAGACTTCAGTCGCCAGCCGGTACTTGAGGTTTTTGATAATTTTTTTTAAAAGATTGTTATAGTAAAAAAGAGAGACCACACCGTCAATGTCTAATTTTTTTAAACAACCAGGGTGAGTTAGACCAAGATAGCTGGCTTTTTGACAGTAAAGACAGCGCTGTCTTTTAAGACGATAAATCTGCTTTTGGCAGCTGGGACATAAATAGCTTCCCAGAAAACCACAACCAAGGCAAAATTTAGGAAAGACAAAATCGAGTATAGACATAAGAATTATAACGATTATAGCAATTATAAAGACTGGGTTTAGTTCAAACTTTTTCGAGTATTTTCAATTTTTGTCAACCAGGGAAACTTTCTGAAGCTAAATTTTTTTTGATATAGTTTTTATATATTTTGACCTCTTGAAATCCTACAAGTAGTGTTATAAATTTGTTAGTGCCACTATATGTTCTGTATTTTTTGTAAGCACACTGACACTGAGGTTGTAGAAACGCGCGTTTCTGAAGACGGCACTACTGTCCGGAGAAGAAGAGCCTGTCCTAAGTGCGGCAAACGTTTTACTACCTATGAACGGGTAGAGGAGCTACCGATTTTGGTAATTAAAAGAGACGGCCGCCGCGAGCGGTTTAACCGAGATAAACTGAGACGGGGACTGGTAATTCCCTGCGAAAAAACTAAGGTTTCTGCTGACCAGATTGAAAAAATTATTAATGAAATTGAGGCTGATCTCAAGCAAAAAGAAGGAACCGAGATAGAAAGTAAAGAGATTGGCAATCTGGTGGCGAAAAAATTAAAAAAATTAAATAAAATCGCCTATATCCGTTTTGCCAGTGTTTTTAAACGATTTGTTGACCTGGAAGATTTTGAGAGCGAGTTAAAAAAATTGACATAAATTGTATGAAACTAACCGGTATTTCCAAAAAAGTTTTCCTTGACCGCTACTCTCTCAAGGATAAAAAAGGACTGCCTTTGGAAAAAACTCCTGATGAGATGTGGATCCGGATTGCCAAAGCGGTCAGCCGAAGAGAAAAACCTTCCAAGCAGAAATACTGGGAAAAAGAGTTTTATCACGCTTTAAAAGACTTCAAATATGTGCCTGGAGGAAGAATCTTGGCTGGCGCCGGCACTGGTTTTAATGTCTCTTTTTATAACTGTTTTGTCTTGCCGTCACCAAAAGACTCACGCGACGGCATTCTGGATACCTTAAAACAGATGGTGGAGATTATGGCCCGCGGCGGAGGAGTAGGAATTAATTTTTCTTCGCTTCGTCCCCGGGGATCGCGGGTGAAAAAGGTCAATGGTTTTTCCTCAGGGCCGATCAACTGGGCTGAGCTTTTTTCCGTCGCCACCAAAGACATTATCCAACAAGGTGGCACAAGACGGGGCGCTCTTATGCTTCTTTTAGCTGACTGGCATCCGGACATCGAAGAGTTCATTACCGTGAAACAAGACTTGAATAAGATAAACGGCGCCAATCTTTCTTTGGCGATCTCTGATCGTTTTATGGAGGCAGTGGAAAAAGACGCTGACTGGCCGCTGGTTTTTCCCGATACCAACGATCGGGAATATGACGAGAAATGGGATGGTGATATTGACAGCTGGAAAAAAATGGGCAAGAAAATCAATGTCCATAAAGTCGTCAAAGCCAGACGAATCTGGGATCTAATCGCGGAAGCGGCCTGGAAGAGCGCTGAGCCGGGAGTTGTCTTTCTAGAGCGCTATAATAAACTTTATAATAACTACTACTGGAATAAAATTATCTGCGTTAACCCGTGTGGGGAAGAGGGTTTACCAGGTTGGGGAGTCTGCAACTTAGGTTCAATTAACTTATCAGTTTTGGTTAAAGGCAATGGTCTTGATAAAAAAGGCGAGTTTGATTTCAAAATTCTAAAGCGACTGGTGCGGGCGGCGATCCGGCTCCAAGACAATGTGATTGACATGGATCCTTATGTCTTTCCCGGAATCAAAAAAACTCAGCTTAACGGTGAAAGAAGACTGGGCCTGGGAACAATGGGGCTTGGCGATGCTTTGATTAAGCTTCATCTCCGTTATGGCTCAACTGAATCTTTAGAGTTTATTGAAAAAGTCTACCAAACCATCCGTGACGAAGCCTACCAAGCCTCAGCGGAAAACGCCAAGGAAAAAGGCTCCTTTCCTAAAATAAACAAGAACTACTATCTTCAAGGAGGATTTGTTAAACAACTTCCTGATAATATAAAAAAACTGATTAATAAACACGGAATTAGAAATTCTTTACTATTAACTCAGGCGCCCACTGGTTCAACCTCTTTAATGGCCAATACTAGTTCTGGGATTGAACCGGTTTTTGAGTTTGAGTTTACCAGACATGATCGCTTAGGCACTCATATCATTCGCCACCACCTTTACGACAGCTGGTATAAAAAACACGAAAAACAACCTCATCCTGACTGGTTTGTCTCCGCTAACGAACTGACTCCTAATGACCATGTTAAGGTCCAGGCCGTGATTCAAAAATATGTTGACGCCTCGATCTCAAAAACCGTCAATGCTCCAAATAACCACACGGTTGACGATGTAAAAAAACTCTATACCTTGGCCTATAAACTTGGCTGTAAAGGAATTACCTATATGCGCGATGGTTCAAGACCAGGAGTGTTGGAACGGAAAAAAGAGGAGAAACCTCCAGTGCCACCTAACTATGTGATTAAACCGCGGCCGATGGTGGTTCATGGCTCAACCTATCGTCTTAACACGCCGGTTGGCATTGCTTTTATTACTATAAATACTAATGGCGGCAACCCACCAGAACCATTAGAGGTTTTTATTAATATTGGTAAAGTAGGATCTGACGTCTTTGCCATGGCTGAAGGACTGGGAAGGATGATCTCTCTGGCTTTAAGATTTTCTTCCCATCTGTCAGTTAAAGAAAGAGTAGGGGAAATTATCGCCCAGCTAAGGGATATTGGCGGAGCGAGAAGTATGGGTTTTGGTAAAGATAAAATCAGAAGTCTGCCTGACGCGATCGCCAAAGTACTAGCAATCCACTATGGTCTAAATGGCAATGGCGAGGTAAAAAAAGAGGAACCAAAGTTAGTCAATGAGACGACTCAGCCTTCATTAATTCAAAGCCCGCTAGCAGCTTCTTCTGGCACCTTTGATCTTTGTCCCAGCTGCGGCCAGGCCTCACTAGTTCATGAAGAAGGCTGTGAGAAGTGTTATGGCTGCGGATATAGTGAATGCTGATAAGAGTCTATAAAGTTTATAAAGTGTTTTTCTTTACAGACTTTACGACTTTAAGGACTTTATGACTCGTAAACTCATATGTCAATTTACACTCGTACCGGCGATCAGGGAGAGACTGGAGTTTATGCTGGGAAAAGAGTCTCTAAATCTGATCCTCAAATCATGGCTTTAGGCTCTCTTGACGAGCTTTCTTCTTTTATCGGCTTAGTGATGACGAAAATAAAAAATAGGGAAGACAAGGAGTTTTTGGCTCTAGTACAAAAAGATCTCTATCTGATGATGAGTGTTCTTTCCGGTTCCCAAACCACTTTAACATCTTTAGCTAAGACAGTCAAACAATTTGAACAGAAAATTGATTTTATTGAGCAGTCGCTTCCTAAACTAAAAGGGTTTATTATCCCTGGCGGCAATGAAGTCTCTGCCTGGTTTCATGTATTACGAGTAATCTGTCGTCGAACTGAACGCAATATAGTACAATATTCTCTTTCATTGAAAACTGAAAATTGTAAATTGAAAATTGTTAAATATTTAAACCGTCTGTCTGACTTATTATTTATGATGGCGCGAAAATATTATGAAAAGATCTAATAAAAAAAATGGTTCGGCAACTATTATCCGTAATTCATCAATTTTTTTAATCATTTTATTGGCCGTGGTGGCGAGGTTAATCCCTCATCCGCCGAACTTCGCGCCGATTGCTGGCCTGGCCTTATTCTCCGGCTCTCATTTTAAAAAGAAAACTGCTCTATTAATTCCATTAGCAGCGATGTTTGTTTCCGATCTATTTCTCGGACTCCACCTTGTTATTCCCTTTGTTTATCTATCTTTTATCTTAACTACTTTTATTGGTAGTAAACTTAAATCTTTAAAATTTTCGAATCTATTATTAGCTAGTCTTGGCTCTTCCGTGTTATTTTTTCTGATAACTAACTTCGGCGTCTGGCTAATGTTTTCCATGTATCCAAAAACCTTGGAAGGTTTGGTTCAGTGTTATACCATGGCAGTTCCTTTTTTCCGAAACACTCTTCTCGGGGATCTCTTCTACACTTTTTCCTTTTTCTACGGGTATCAATATCTATCCAACTTTCTTCTCAAAAAACTGGCAAAACTTAGCTAAAGTGATAAAATATGGTATAGGGCGGATTTGGTTCAGAACACGAACGCAGGAGAATAGAGCAAATAAGAAAAGAGGGTGAACTAAAAAGAAGACTGCTTGCTGCCGGCATAAATGAACACCAACTTTTCCTTCTGATGCATTCTGCCGTCCATTCACAAACTCTTTTTGAAAAAGAATTACCTAGACGTCCATTAGCTCGTTCAAAGCAAGGAGGTTTTTATTCATCTAAAGAGATTGGTGTTATGAGAAAGCAAAGACTCAAAAATCAGCATCTCGTCTCCCGTGGCAATATCTATCGATATTAATCTCTTTACTATAAAGCGGTAATGCTTTGGGTTCCTCGGAGGTAAACACTTGGCTATGTGAGAAAAAGAACAAAAGTGATAAAATACAAATGATGAGTAACGATTTAATTTATAAACCGCAAGAAGAAAAGATTTCTTCTGAGCCTGATTTTGGGCTTTTTGATCGGAGTCGAAAAAAATCAAGTCGGTCAAAAGCAGACTTATTTGAGTTGCTACTTGTAAAAGAATTGAATAAATATTCTAAACTATCTTGCTTAAATTTAAATGATGAAATTAAAAACTTAATAAATAAAATTAAATTATTTAAAGATGGCTCTACTAGAATCAAAGAACAAAATAAAAGAGTCAGGCTACTTCTTCCTTATATAACGAAAGAGTTAAATAAATTAATTACTACAGAAGGAAAAATCATTAAAATAGTCTGGATCGGTAGAGATTGGCAAACTCATAAAACATTAGCTGACATTGATATAAAGTTTTTATCTGGGAAGATTATTGGTATTTCTACAAAATCAACAAGATCCGGAAAAGGAACTCAAAAAAATATTGGTTTGAAAGAATTAAAAAAATATCTTGGTTTAAATATTGATGAGGAATTACTAGAGATGAAAAATAAAATAATATCAAAGGTTTCAGCTTAAAATAAATACTTGAAAGAAATAGCTAAAAAAGGCATAACGTTTATCAAAAAAAATAAATATAGATTTCCAATAATTGAAAAAATTGGTAAGGAATACGGAGTTCCTTTACAACAGTTGGCTGTAAAAGAAAGTGTAAAACTATTTAATAAGCTTACTTTTGAAAAAAAGAAGGCATTCATAAATTTCATCCTGGGTTTTGAGGAGAAAGGACCACTATTAAATGCTTTTATTTCAGGAAAAACAACCCACCTCTATTGGAATATAAGCTTGACAAGTTTAGTAGGTGATGATCTAAAAGCTGTTGATGAAGGAAGTCGAGGCTATTATATAGCTTCAAACGGAAAAAATATTATAAGAATTCAGGTTAATTTTACAAACGGAATAGGAATAAGCGCCTTTTGCGAAAGAGCTTTTTTATAAGTTAGGCTTCAAGAGGAAACAACTTCTCAAGTTCATTTTTGGAAATCTGCGTATTTCCAGTAATATACTGTAGCAATTCTATTTTTTCTTTTGAATTTAATTGACGAGTTATTTTTTCAATACTTATATCGTTATTTTCCTTATTAGATAAAACAAGATTTAATTGCCCATTTTCATTAGGAGGATATATCACATTAACATGATTCTCCGCTATAAATTTCGTTCCTTTAGGAATGATATTCGCCTTAAGCTGGCTGTTTCCAACCGATCCAACGATTCTATTTACCACTATAGCCGGACCAATGTCATAATTTTTGCTTTTAATATATTGAGGTTTATCCTTAAGCGGTATTTTTAACCCAGCCGATGTTATGTTTTTTGCCCAGATTAATAAAATACCTTCTTTGGGATTATGAGTTAGTAAGTTTCTATTTTGATTCCAGACTAGTTTCCCTGTTCTGACAGAATAATTTAATTCTTTTAGAGTTTTTTTTCCGCTGAAAGCTTTGATTAAATTGCTTGGTTTTTCAGTGAAAAGAGTAATTCCATTTTTTTTAAAAATGTAGTGACCTTTGTTTTTTGTTTTTTTAAGAATTAGTAGCATAACGGTTTGTTGAGCTTGATGAAATAATTTTGGACTTTTGATTATTGACAGATACTCTATATTTGAGTATTTAATAATATACTCGCGCAGTTTATTGAAATATGCTCCATTATTCATAGAAGGTGGAACAACATAAGCCAAATAACCGTTTTCTTTTATTAAATCTAAACCTAGTTTTATGAAAAGATTAAATATATTAACTCGACCATTAACCACTTCTTTATATTTATTTCTGATTTCTTTAGAAGGCGTAAATTCAAAATAAGGAGGATTACCAACTACGATATTAAACTCATTTTTAATATTTTTTGTCAAAGAATCAATTGTCTCAAATTTAGCTTTTGGAACAACCTTTTTGCTGATATTTATTAATTTTTCATCTATATCCCAACCATATAACTCCGCATTTTTAAAGTATTTACAAGCTGATAACAAAAATTCACCAGTGCCGCAAGCAGGATCTAAAATTTTTATTTTTTTTTGATTTAAATGTACTTTTTTTAATAACTCTTCTCTAATAGATTTTGGAGTGAAGTATTGACCAAAAGATTTCCTATAATTCAAATTGACATTTTTAAGATAATCAATTGTTAACTGCTCAAACTCATCTTGTAAGCGAAGTACTTTAGTCATATAAATATTTTACCCTTTTACTTAATAAATATCTAATTTTATTCTAGGTGAACGAAAGTTCATTGTCAAGTAGAAACCGAAAAAATCTTCAGAAGTAGGGTGGAGAGATAATTAAGTTTATCAAGTTTTTAAAGTTCATAAAGTTATAAAGTTTATAAAGACAAAACAAAATTTGACTTCGGGTTATTTCCTTTTGAGTTCCCGGTCGAGTTTTCCAAAGAAGATAAACATTAGAAAAAAAGCAATCAAAATTAAAGCATAGCCAATTTGGAACTTTTTAAAAAACTCAGTAAGATCGATCATAAGTAAA
>Ga0210044_10003026_pt1 | contig 24304 bp, 23 predicted proteins | sample CryGey13umfilter_2_FD_183959 | JGI IMG/M metagenome (GOLD analysis project Ga0210044, IMG submission 183959) | Groundwater microbial communities from aquifer in Utah, USA - Crystal Geyser 4/9/14 3 um filter (SPAdes) (version 2) | ecosystem: Environmental > Aquatic > Deep subsurface >... | reverse complement strand
CATCTCACTAAGGACAACAAAACCGTGGGCAAATCCAGGGGGTAGCCAGAGCATTCTGTGGTTCTCGGCGCTTAGTTTTTCAGCTGCCCACCGGCCATAGGTGGGAGAGTGCTTCCGGATATCCACCGCCACGTCCCAGATCTCACCGGCCAGGCAGTGCATCAATTTTCCCTGCGCCCTGGGCGGCAATTGAAAGTGAAGGCCCCGGAGAACATTTTGAGATGAGAAAGAGACATTATCCTGCACAAAGGGGCCGATTCCAACCCGCTCAAAGGATTCTTCAGAATGTATTTCCTTGAACCATCCCCGTTTATCCCGGTACACCTCCGGCTCTATCACGATGACATCCGGCATACTGTCCAGATTTCTAAATAAGAATGCCATGCTATTCATCCCCGTTCGTTTCTTTGAGATGTTTCCGGAATCCTGCCGGAAATTGTTCGCCGCTCCCTGGAAATAATCCCCGAAACAACATCAGGTCAGTCATGGAGGCGCTCCAGAAGGTAGTTACCGTAACCGCTGTTCATCAGCGGTTCTGCCAGAGCGGCAAGTCCATCATCAGTAATCCAGCCATTTTGCCAGGCAATTTCTTCAATGCAGGCAATTTTCATATGCTGCCTGTCCTCGATGGTGCGGATAAATGTGGAAGCGTCCAGCATGTCCCGATGGGTGCCAGTATCCAGCCAGGCATAGCCCCGTCCCATGAGACGCACGTTGAGTTGTCCCTGCTCCAGGTAAATCCGATTGACATCGGTTATTTCAAGCTCTCCCCTGGCAGAGGGCTGCAGGTTCTTCGCAATTTCGAGGACATTGTTGTCGTAGATATAAAGCCCCACCACTGCGATATTGGATCGTGGGTGTTTCGGTTTTTCTTCCAGTGCGGTCACGGTGCCATTTTTGTCCATCGTAACCACTCCATAGCGTTCCGGCTGATGGACATGGTACCCGAAAACAGTGGCCCCGGCTCGCTTCTCATCTGTCTTCACCAGATCGGAGAGGCCATGTCCGTAAAATACGTTGTCTCCGAGAACCAGTGTTACATGAGAATTTCCCACAAAATCCGCGCCTACCCTGAAGGCATCGGCAATTCCCTTCGGTTCGCTTTGAACCGCGTACTGAAAAGACATACCCAATTGGTTTCCATCGCCAAACAGCGCCTGGAAACGGGGCAGGTCTGTCTTTGTGGAAATGATAAGCACTTCCCGTATCCCGGCCAGCATCAGTGTGGAAAGCGGGTAGTAGATCATGGGTTTGTCATAGATTGGCAACAGCTGTTTGCACATCATTCGGGTAGCGGGATAGAGCCGCGTCCCCGCACCGCCCGCCAGTATTATTCCTTTCATTATCAGTACCTCCGATTCATTTCCCAATTCCACGCGGTCTGCACAATAGTAACCAGATTGTCAAACTGGGGCTTCCATTTTAGAATTTCTTTCATTCTGCTGCTATCCGCCACCAGTTCCGCCGGATCTCCGACCCTTCGAGGGGCTTCCAGCACTGAAAAGTTCCTTCCGGTCACCTGTCGTACAGTTTCCACGACTTCGCGAACTGAATAGCCGTGACCGTACCCGCAATTAAAAAAATGGCTTGCACCACCATCCTTCAGATAATCCAGTGCTTTCAGGTGGGCATCTGCCAGATCATTGACATGAACATAATCCCGGACACAGGTACCATCCTTTGTGGCATAATCGGTTCCGAAAATGCAAATATTTTCCCGTTCACCCGCAGCCGCTTTCAGAATCAACGGAATCAGATGGCTTTCGGGATCGTGGGATTCGCCAATTTCCCCCGAAGGATCAGCACCAGCCGCGTTAAAGTAGCGAAGTGCTACATATCGAAAATCAGAAGCCACGGACAAGTCCCGCAATGCCTGTTCCACAAATAATTTTGAAAAACCGTAAGGATTGATGGGAGCCAGAGGTGCCGACTCCGGGATCGGGCCAGTTACCGGGTTTCCATACACTGCGGCACTGGACGAAAATATAAAGTTACGGATCCCGGCATCCACGCAGGCCGCCAGCAAAGCAAACCCTTTTGCTGTATTGTTCTGATAATATTTTAACGGGTTCTGCACAGATTTACTCACCTCAATAAAGGCGGCGAAATGCATCACTGCGACTGGCTGAAACTCCTGTAACACCCGGTTGAGACCAGCATTGTCAGCAAGGTCCATGATCTCAAGGTGTGCGGTTCCCACCGACTCCCGATGCCCGTTGCTGAGATTATCCAGTACAAGGACATCATCTCCTCTGGCAATCAGCTGTCGAACCACGTGGGACCCAATGTAGCCGGCCCCGCCGGTCACCAGAACTTTCATCTGTCGTCTCCTTTTAAGAGTGCGAGTGAAAGTGCAAGTGAACCTGCAAGAAGCAATAATGACTCCGAGTACCTCTCATCTGATGCCCACGCGAAACGCCCACTCCCTCCTCTTTCAGAACACTGAACACAGAACACCGAACACCTCTTTTCACCCATCACTCATCACTCATCACTCATCACTCATCACTCATCACTCATCACTCATCACTCATCACTCATCACCCATCACGATCCGAACCCCAACAAGTTCTGCCCGGGCTGTAACTTCTTCCCCGGCCCGCAATTCCAGTTCAACGGTGGCAGAGCGCCTTCCTTCATGGATTACTCGCCCCTCCAGAAACAGCTCCGGCCCCAGCGGCGTGGGTTTCAGGTACTCCACCGTCAGTTTCCGGGTTACGTACATGGTCAGCTCACCGTGTTTCATCTCGTAATGCCCCACAGCTGTCCAGATGCCGTGGCAATCCATAACCGTGGCGATTACTCCGCCATTTACCACACCTGGGAAAGCAACATGATGCGGTTCCGGCTGAAACTGGCACAAACACCGCCCGTTTTCCATCCAGCTCTTGATTCTGAGCCCATGGGCATTGTCGGCACCGCAACCGAAACAGACCCTGGCTCCGCTATCCGACGACAACTGATCCTGTAGAAAAGAGTGGGTAGATTCGCACATTTTATTTTGCCACCTTATTTTTCTCATCAGCAAGCCAGTAGCCCACGGAAAGGTGCCCCACCCAATGCTGCAACGAGAAGGGTGCGGTAACGCCAAACCCGGTTTTTCTCAATGGAATCGGTCCATTGCTGTAGGTGTCCGCATACCGCAGCACCTGTCCGTTCATCTGTTTCTTCGGGGACATTGCCCGCAGAACATCCAGGGTAGTCAGCACCCCAAAGGGAATGGAATATCGTCCACACCATAAAGCCTTCCCTTCCGAAGTCGCGTTCATTTCACTCTGGATCTTTCCCTTTGTTATTGTTCCTGACAAGAATTCCCGGGCAATCCGCCAGTCATTTGCCACTCCCGCGTCATGCCCTTGCTCCCCGGTTCCGAAAACTGTGTTGTCAAAATCCTCTCCATAGTGATTGGCGTCGGAGGAAATCAGGAAAAATACGTCCTTACCGGCGATCAGATTGTTTTTCTTCATGTATTCAACAATGGTTTCCGCCACTTCTGAAGATAGTTTCTGCATCCGTTCAAACGACATTCCCGTAACCATCACAGGCGTGATCTTGATCTTCCGGTTAAAATACTGGAGGAACGGAACCATGCCTTCGATGGAATGCTCCAGATTCTGAGCCTTGTCGCTGACCATGTAGTCTTCCGGTGACAGTTTCTTTTTCAGAATTTCTCGAAAAGGTGAGATTTCCACAGGTCCATACGGCCCCTTCCAGTTGTCATAGTCATCCAGAATCAGCACATTTTTCGGGTCTTTCATCGCCATCCGCACATCATGGTGGGTCACTCCGAAAATAATTACTTCTTTCGTGTGAATGCGACGCATAATGGGAAGATATACGGGCCCGGCATAGAGAAAATCATCATGGGGACAGATGCCAGCCACCAGGGGCGGCAAGTCAGCATCCGAATGACAGCTGGCAAGGAGATAATCCATCAGTCGATTCATTGGATTGGGCGACCACACATAACCGATGGGGTCCCGAACCGGCCTTGTCCCCTGCGCCATTGCAGCAACAAACACCACCAACATAAGAATTGAAAATGCCGCCCGTTTTGCCATCTTCCCTCCCCTGCTATTTGTAAGATCATGACTACCCGGGTATTGTATCAAATCGGTGGAAAAGATGTGTTCCGTGTTCCGTGTTCTGTGTTCTGAATGAAAGAGCAAGATTAAGAATCCCTCATCTTTTCCCTTTCCCACTTGGTCTTAACCTTGCCTGTCAGAAAGTGCGAGTGAAAGTGCGTGTGCGTGCGAGAAGTGTTCTGCGCCTGAAGCGGCTGTGTTCTGAATGAAAGGGAAACAATCGGGACAGTAGAAGCAACTTCAATACTTTTCGGCACTGCTAACAAAACTTTCTTTTCTCTTTCCCCTTTCCGGTCAGAACACAGAACACGGAACACTTCTAATTATCGAAAAATTGCGCCATTTATGATAAATTGTAGATATGGAGCACCCCGAAAAAGCTGAAGCCAAAACATTTCAAAGCGTTCCCCACATGTTGATGGATACGGTTGAAACATATCCGGACCGAAATGCATTTCGCTTTCGCCGGGGTGGTCGAATTGTCAGTGTGTCGTATCGGGAATTCGGGGATCTTGTGGAAGACCTTGCCCACGGCCTGGCGGCAATGGGAATCAGACGCCGTGACCGGGTTGCTATTCTCTCGGAAAACCGTATAGAATGGGCGATTGTAGACTTTGCCGTCATGTCCATGGGCGGGATCGTTGTACCGGTTTACCAGACATTGTCACCGGACCAGATGGCATACATACTGATAGATTCCGGTGTACGGGTCATTTTTGTGGAAAACCGCTATTATTATGAGAAAGTCATGCAAATTCAGGATCAGTTGCCCAACCTGAAGACAATTCTGACTTTTGAGCCCATTCGGAATGCAAACCGTCCTACAACTGTTTTCAAACGCGTCCTCAGGCTCGGCGACAAGCACAGAGCCGCACGGTCCGGGTGGTTTGAAAGAACATTAAATAGAATCAAACGGGATGATGTCTGTTCCATTGTATATACGTCTGGGACTACAGGGGATCCGAAGGGTGTGCGCCTCCATCACAATGGATTCATCGAGAGTATCGTCAACACCGAAGCCGCACTGCCGGTGAAGCCCGAGGATACCTTTCTTTCCTTTCTTCCGTTGAGCCACCTGTACGAGCGCGTGGCCGGTCACTGGATTCCGATATACCGGGGGTGCTGTATCGCTTATGCTCGAGCCATCACAACGGTGGTTGAAGATATGCAGGCGTTCCACCCAACTATAGTGGTGAGCGTCCCTCAGTTTTTCGACAAAATAACCGCCGGAGTCCACCTCAAGGTCAGTGAAAGTGGGTTCGTTCGCCGGTTAATATTCAGGTGGGGTGAAAAACTGGGTAATCGTCTCGCTGACGGAAATCGGAAAGGGGAAAAACATCTCTTTTTGAAATTACTGCGACCACTGGCAAGAAAACTCGTATTCAAAAAACTCCATCGATACCTGGGGGGCTCGCTCCGTTATCCCATCTCAGGTGGTGCTTCCCTTTCAGGGGAAGCTGCCCGTTTTTTTGAAGCCATGGAACTCCCGATAATTGAAGGCTACGGTCTTACAGAGACTCACCTCGTTGTTACATTGAGTCCTCCAGAGAAACGCCGAGAGGGTTCCTGTGGGACCCCGATTGCCGGAGTAACCGTAAGCATCGCAGATGATGGGGAAATTCTGGTTCGGGGAAATACCATCATGGACGGATATCACGATGCTCCGGAATTGACTGCCTCTATGATTGATGCGGACGGCTGGTTTCATACGGGTGACATCGGATTTCTGGACAAGGACAATTACCTGACCATTACAGATCGAAAGAAAAATATACTTGTCATCTCTTCAGGAGAGAAAATCGCCCCTGCGCCGATCGAAACAAAGCTGAAAGAAAGCCCGTACATTGACGAAGCCTGCATTATTGGTGAAGGCAGGGATTTCATTACTGCGCTGATTGTTCCGGACATGGAGGCCATTCTTCACTGGTCACGAAAAGGAAAACTCCCATATGAAGACCTGGATGAATTATTGCCCAGCCGGGAACTGAAACGGTTCTTGAAACAGGAAATCAACCTCCGACAGAAGCAACTGGCCTGGTATGAACGGGTTAAAAAATTCGTTATCCTTGACCATCCGCTGGAAATTCGAAAGGGTGAACTCACCCCAACCATGAAAGTACGCCGTGCCGTTCTGGAAGGAAAATACTGGGAAGAGATCGATCGCCTGTATGCGAAAGAAAAAGCCAAATCTGAGGCTGAGCCGGCGCAAGCGCCGCGTGATGAGTGATGGGTGAAAAGAGGTGTTCAGTGTTCAGTGTTCAGTGTTCTGACAGAGGAGGGAGTGGGCGTTTCGCGTGGGCGTCAGATGAGAGGTACTCGGAGTCATTATTGCTTCTTGCAGGTTCACTTGCACTTTCACTCGCACTCTCCCGCGCCCCTGCGGGCCGCTTCTCATTTCCCCCGTGACGAAGCAGGACAAATCCGGTACAATCGGAACCGATACGAAATGAACCTCTTTGGGAAAGGAAGGATAGTGTTTTGAATTTTCAGGAATTGATATTGTCACTGCAGAAATTCTGGTCGGATCACGGTTGTCTGATTTCACAACCCTATGACATCGAAACCGGAGCCGGTACTATGAATCCTCACACATTTCTCCGGGTGCTGGGTGAAAACTCGTGGAATGTGGCTTACGTGGAACCTTCCCGCCGGCCCACAGACGGACGCTATGGTGAAAATCCTTTTCGCGTTTACAAGCACTATCAGTTCCAGGTAATTATGAAGCCCAGCCCCGACAACATACAGGATTTGTACATTGAGAGTTTGAAGGCCTTCGGCATCAAACCCGAAGAGCACGATATCCGGTTTGAAGAAGACAACTGGGAGTCTCCCACACTGGGCGCATGGGGTGTCGGCTGGCAGGTACTGCTGGACGGAATGGAGATTACCCAATTCACTTACCTTCAGCAGGCCGGTGGAATTGATCTGAAACCTGTTTCGGTGGAAATCACTTATGGGATCGAACGGATTTGCATGTTTATAAATGGGATTGACAATATGTATAACCTGGAATGGGGGCACGGGGTCAGCTACGGGGAAATTCGCAAACGGGATGAATATGAGTTTTCCAGATACAGTTTTGAACTGGCAGACATTGACCTTCATTTCAAGCTCTTTGACCTGTATGAGGCGGAGTGCCTCAGAGTTCTTGCGCAGAAGCTGCCCATCGCCGCTTTCGACAGCGCGTTAAAATGTTCCCATGCATTCAACGTACTGGACGCACGAAACGCTCTCAGCGTCACGGAGCGGGCACGGTTCATTAACCGGGTTCGGACATTGGCCTGCGCCTGTGCCGAAAGCCACCTGGAGGTTTCCAATGGCTGAATTCTTTATCGAAATCGGTTGCGAGGAAATCCCGGCAAAGATGATTCCAAGCTCGCTGGAGGAAGGAAGAAAAATTCTCGAGAATCTCCTGGGCAACTACAATATCCACGTCAGTACCATTGCAAGTTATGCTTCTCCAACCCGAATGGTGTATTACATTTCGGAGATTGACATGAAGGAAGCGGATCAGACCATTACGGTTCAAGGACCGCCGCAGCGCATCTGCCTGAACGAGGACGGGACACCCTCCCGGGCATTGCTGGGATTCATAAAGAAAAATGAAACTTCTATTGATGATGTTCGATACATTCCGGGAAAAACAGGGGAAATTGCGGCGGCAGATGTTTTTGTTGCCGGGAGAAACACCGATGACATACTGAAAGAACTGATGCCAATCTGGTTGAAAAAAATTCCGTTCCGCAAAAATATGAAGTGGGGTAACCTGGACGTCCGTTTTGTCCGTCCCATTCGCTGGATCTGCGCACTGCTCAATGGAACCCCCCTTGTTTTCGAATATGCAGGAGTTACCGCTGGGAATACAACCTGGGGTCATCGGATCCTGGGTAAACGGAATATCCCGGTTACCTGTTTCGCCGACTACAGAACGGCACTGAAGGAAAACCATGTGGAGGTTGATTCAGCTACCAGAAAAGCTGTTATTCAACAGTCAATCAAGGTGTTTGAAGCAACATATGATGCTACGGTGATCCGGGACGAAGCCCTATTGGACGAGGTAAGTTACCTTGTGGAAATTCCCTTCGTTGTGGAGGGCCTTTTCAAAGAAGACTTCCTGGAGATCCCGGAAGAGGTACTGATTACATCCATGAAGGAACACCAGAAGTATTTTGCCGCACGGGGAAGGGATGGAAAACTGTTACCCCGATTCCTCGCTGTAGCTTCAACTTTCCACGACTCTGAAGGGTACATTCAACTGGGCAGTGAACGGGTGCTGGCGGCCCGGCTGTACGACGCACAGTTCTTCTGGAACGAAGACCGGAAAAAAACGCTGGAAAGTCGGATGGACAAACTGGACCGTCAGATATTTCAAACTGACCTTGGCACATATGGCGATAAAATCCAACGGATGCAGAAGATCGGCGAAATTTTCAACCGCTTCGTGTCCTGCGACGCAGAAACACTGGGGAAAACCATACAACTTTGCAAATGCGACCTTTCCAGTGACATGGTATATGAGTTTCCCGAACTCCAGGGCATTATGGGGGGACTGTATGCGAAGGAGGAAGGTAAACCTGAAGGCATCTGGCAGGGCATTTACGACCACTATCTTCCCGGCTCGATGGACGATGACCTTCCCCGGACCCGGGAGGGGGAACTGACCGCCATTGCCGACAGACTCGATACATTTCTTGGTTGTCTGGCAGTCGGAATTGTACCCACAGGCTCAAAAGATCCCTTCGGTTTGCGGCGGGAAGCGCAGGGCATCATCCGAATTGTGCTGGAAAAAGCGCTGGATTTTGATCTCTACCAGACTGTTCGAAACTGTCTGCCCCTATTTGAGTCTGTGCTGAAAACCGCCCGGAACAATTGGGAGGAACAGATCTTCTCTATTCTGGACGCAAGATTAAGATTCTGGCTCAACACCCGGGGCTTTGCCTACGACGAAATTGATGCGGTTCTTGCCATTCCCCATGGAAACCTGCTGGACACCCTGAACCGTGTAAAAGCACTCAAGAGATCGCGAAAAGATGCTGATTTCCTCCGGGTTGCCGGCAGTTTCAAACGTATCCACAACATACTAGATGCCGCCAAAGACAACGTTTTGCTGGATGTAAACCCTGAACTCTTTGGCCAGGCTGAAGAAACCGCACTCTATAACGCATTGAACGCCCTGAAATCTGATGTCAGCCGATTAACTGCGGACAAAGACTATGATGAAGCGTTAAAGACAGTTGGTAAAATTGCGGATACCGTGGATCGGTTCTTCGACGAGGTGCTGGTCATGGACAAAGATGACGCCATCCGGCAAAACCGCCTGGCCATGCTGACCCGGCTGCGTGAAGTGTTTCTGACCATCGCGGATTTTTCCCGTCTGGTCATCACCGAACCGGCAAAATGATAGCCGGGGGCCGTCCGGCTGCCAAGGAGGCCCCATGATGGTACAATTGGTTTCCTTCAGCTCAAAAAAACCGGCCCGACCCGTCTGCAAGAGACGGATATTGTTTTCCATCTTACTTGTTTTGTGCTTTATAGGCGTGTTTCCCAGGCAAGCATCGGCAACACAGGCGTCAAATTCAACATTTCTTGCCTCTGAAAACCGTTATTTCACTGTCTATTATCGGGAAGAGAATGTCCGTCTTGCAGCCATCCTCTCCGCCGATTCAGACAGCTTTGCCCGTCGATTCTGCGGTGAACTGGGGCTACGAAAACCGGCCCGCCCCATTCCAGTGTATATTGACCCATCAAACAAAGGGAAATCAGAGGTTTTTCCTTCTCCCCGCTGGGTAAACGGTTTTTTTGAGCCGGGGAAACGAATCATCGTGATTAAAACCGCCCGACAACTGGGAAGAGGTGCGGAATCTGAAATCCTCACTGTGTTCCGCCACGAAGCTGTACATGCCATCCTCCACGACAATATTCCCCGCATCCCCCGATGGCTGGACGAAGGACTCGCCCAGTCTTTCAGCAGGGGCTTCACAATAAATGATGGGCGAACTCTTCTGGGCCTGCCGGTAAAACATTTTCGCCAATTAATGCATGAATCCGCGTTTCAGAAAGAAAGCACGGCAAAATTGGCATATCCCCTCTCCTGCGGACTTGTCAGTTATCTCCGTGAACTGGGACGTCCTCCTCTGACCGTCTTTCTGAAGAGACTGAAGAACATGGACATGGAAACCGCCTTCGATTCCGCCTACGGAATTCACATGTCCTTTTTTTTCTATATGTTTCTGGAAAACTACCTTTCTCGCTACACGTTGCTGAACCTGATTGTATCGGATGAAGGGCTGTTCGGCCTGATGACCCTTCTGGCAGTTGTTCTGCTCCTTGTTCAAAAAGTCCGAAACCGCCGAAAGCTCCGTCGGCTGGGAGAAGAAGATGAGGAAGAATACAAGGTTGAGGTTGAGGTTGAGCCTGAGCCTGAGCCTGAGCCTGAGGCTGAGTTTAAGTTCGGACAGAGAGATGATTAACACCGTACTGCAACTCAGTTGCATTGGTCGGGACAACAGGTATAATGGTTGCCATGTATAGCGTAAAGGTTGAAACGCGTTTTTCATCGTCCCACCATCTCACCGGCTACGAAGGAAACTGCTCCAGGCTCCACGGCCACAACTGGCGTGTCGTGGTGGAAGTGGCGGGCAGTAAACTCAACGAAATTGGAATGCTGGTGGATTTTACTCAGTTGAAGGGCAAACTGGACGAAATAGCCAGGGAACTGGATCATATTGTTCTCAATGACCACCCCTACTTCCAGTCCTCCGGGCTGAACCCCACTGCGGAAAACCTCGCCTCGTTTTTCTACTCCAGCCTGCAGGGTAACTTCGGAGACAATCGGGTCTTACGGGTCGAAGTCTATGAGACTGAAGATTCTGTAGCTGCCTATGTACCAGACTGATGAAGGTTAATGAAATCTTCGCCACCATCGAAGGGGAGACGTCACTGACAGGGATTCCCATGCTCTTTGTCAGATTTACCGGCTGTCCCCTGCGCTGCACTTATTGTGATACCACCTATGCCTACGAAGATGGCGCAGAGATGACTATCAAGGAACTCCTGACAATCATTGAAAATAATGGCCTTCCCATTGTTCACCTTACCGGGGGAGACCCCCTGGCACAGGTTGAATTGCCGGAACTGGTGAAACGGTTGCTGGAGAATAACCGTCAAGTCATCCTTGAAACCGGCGGTTCCATGGACATTGCGCCTTTTGTTCTTGACAATGTCCGAATCATGCTGGACGTCAAAACACCGGGAAGCGGAATGGCCCACCACAGCTGCCTTTCAAACATCCCGCTTATGCGAGAAAGAACCGATGAGTTCAAATTCACTCTCTGTCACAGGGAAGATTATGACTGGGCAGTTGATTTTATTTCAGAACACAGGCTCACAGAAAAGGGTTGCGTGATCAACTTTTCCCCGGTGACACCCGGACTTCCTCCAGCAGAACTGGCAGACTGGATTCTTAAAGATCGGCTCCCCGTTCGACTCAATTGCCAGCTTCACCGATTTATCTGGCCTGACAAGGCCAGAGGTGTATAGACGGCATTCCACCGAATGTTAAACAGCAGAACCATCAGAGAATTTGCCAATTCTATTCTTCATTCAATATCGTTCATAGCCAAAATGGAAAAGAAACCTGGAGTCATTGCGCAAGAAAAATTCCGGTAATTTCCCCGATATAAATATTGTGATAATCCTTCTTCGGGTAATTTCTCTCAATGCCGGAATCAAGAAAGTTTTCCGGCTTGAAAGTATCCTGATACATTTTCCGGCAACTGATGGCAAGGCGCGCCTCGCGGTAACTCAACCCACCATCCGGCAGTGGCTCACCATGGAGTCCGACAATGGCAGTCTTGTCCTCATCCCTGCCGGAGATTGTTCCACAGATTGTAAGCGCGTCCCTGTATTTGTCCTCAAAAAAGGAAAGCGTAAATATCTCATTTTTCTCCACAAATTCATTCGTATAACGGGTTGGACGAATGTAAACAGTGGCCACCGGCTTGTGCCACAACACTCCCATTCCACCCCAACTGGCCGTCATTGTATTGAAATCGTCCTGCTTACCTGCCGTGATCAGCATCCAGTCTTTTCCAATCAGCTTAAACACATTGTCTGTCAGTTCTTCAGGATTTATCTGCTTCCAGTCTTTCATCTTGTCCTCCCTGTTTTTTGTATTCTATCAGACTTTACCGGTCCAGAACATCATGTGCAAACAGCTTCCGCCAAGATCCCGGTTTTGTGGTATCATGTCGGCATGTTGCTGGACAGGAAAACACTGGGGAAATACCGAATTGTAAAACGTCTGGGAAGTGGAGGCTTCGGGTCCGTCTACCTCGCGACAGATACCTGGGTCAAACGCAAAGTCGCATTGAAGATTCCCCATAACCAGGGCCAGGAGCTGGAAAAAATGCTCCATGAACCCCGCCTCCAGGCCTCTCTTTCACATCCCAATATTGTCCAGATTTATTCCGTAGAAAAAAAAGAAGGTATTTTCTTTATCGTCTCCGAGTATATTTCCGGGCCATCACTGGACCGGCTGATTAAGGACTCCGACGGATTGAAATGGGAAAAGGCAATATCCATTATTTTCCAGGTCTGTGACGCATTGAAATTTGCCCACGATCACCAGATTATCCACCGGGATATCCGCCCGGCAAATGTACTGCTGACAGAAGAAGGTTTCGTAAAAATGACTGACTTTGGCACGTCCCGCTACCTGAACCCGGATTCCATTGCCGTTACCCGCGTTGGATGTCCACCCTACATGGCACCGGAACATTTTGAAGGGAAAGCTGTCTTTCAATCTGACATTTACTCTGTTGGCATGATGTTTTACGAAATGATAATGGGGAAACTCCCATTTGAAAGTTTCAATCCCCTGAAGATCGAGAAGGAAGTGAAAGAGCGTCTATTTACCGCTCTTCACGAGAAAGTGGATACCCTCACACCGAATCAGTCTGCGATAATCATGAAGGCATTGGCGAAGAATTACAATGAGCGGTACTTGGACGCTGCGGATTTCAAGAAGGCTATTATCGAATTACAGGCTACCGACACCCCACCGGAAATCCCCAGAAGTGAAATTCCCCAGCCATCCAACCGGGAGACTCCCGATAGAACACCTTCCAAAAAAGTGTGCTTCAATTGCGGGAAACTGCTATCCCCCCGGGCCAGAGTGTGTCCATACTGTTACCAGGAACAGGATTGAGCAGCCCAAAGGGCCGCGTGGATAGTGAATGGTGAGTGGTGATTGACAGGAAACAGACAAGTCTGCGATTCTTCTCATCTTTCATTTAACACCCAACATTCGGCGCACTGCGCCGTCTGCCGCCCACTCCCACTCAAAACCCCACTCCTTCACTTCCACTTGCACTGCTGCCTTTGTGGCGGTAGAATAAGAGCAATGAAACATACTATGCCGGGTCAAAGAGACAAATCGAAGGAAAGCGGGTGGGGGTTCACTCTCATTGAGCTTGTAATGGTGATTGTTCTTGTTGGCATTATTGCCATTATTGCCACGCCGAAGCTCCTTTCCATTTCCGATACCCGGGTACAAAAGGACTCAAAGATGCTGCTCAATTACCTGACCATGGCCCAGGAGCTGGCCATGTCGAGAAGCGAATCTTACGGTGTATGCCTGGATACCGCCAACAACCGGTACACAGTAAACAAAACCGATTGCACCAACACCGCTAACATTATCACTTCTCCAGAGGACCGGGTCAGTCCTCTCAGGGTCAGTTATGACTCCACACTTACGATTGTCCCTGCCACCACAACTTCCATTTTCTTTGATTACCTGGGAAGACCCACGCCCAACGGTGCCACACTGACATTTTCCTCGGGCAGCTTGTCCATAACCATCAAGGTTGAACCAAATACGGGATATGCCCATGAATTGTAGAAAATTTTCCCCGGCCGAATTACAAGTTCATTCCCGGAATCAAGGATTCACATTGATTGAAACTGTAATCGCAATCGTGATTATCGGAATCGCGCTGACAGGTATCATCGGTGTGATTTTCAACAATATCCAGGAGGGTGCCCGACCTTTTCTGGAAATCAGGGGCGTGGAACTGGGCCAGGGCATGATGGATGAAATTCTCCTGAAACGGTGGGACGAAGATACCCCACTGGGTGGTGGGAGAATACCGATTGCCCTGGCAAATATTGGTACTGAAGCCGGGGAATCCGGTCGAACGGATTTTGATGATGTGGACGACTATGGCGGGTACGCGGATGGAGTTGCCGGTGAGCCTCTAAAGGATGAATTGGGAAATGACATTTCGGCCGAATTTACAGGATATTCCCGGTCCGTTATGGTGGATTTTTTTAAACCGACCGGGGCACCTGCCAGCCTCGCAACAAATAATTATAAACGGATACGAATCCAGGTGACAGCACCTACTGGGGAGAATTTTGTTTTTACAGCAATCAAAACCAACTTCTAAAAACGGGTTCACCCTCATAGAACTGGTCATTTCCATCGTGCTCGTGGGAATAATCGCCGGTGTTGTGGGACCGATCATTTTCTATGGTGCAGAAGGTTTCCAGCAACAGGTCGCGCGCAAAGAACTGGTGTCCCGGGCACGGCTGGCACTGGAAAGGATGTCCCGTGAGCTTCGGGAATCTGTTCCCAATACTGTCAGGGTCTCTACGACCAACGCTGCAAATGACACGGTCGAATTTGGCAAAGCGACTTTCTTCTCCCACTACAACAGCATAACCGGCGGTTCTTCCCCCTACACGCTGAATGATGACACCGGTCTGACACCACCATCCACATCATTCATTGTGATTTACAATGTTTCACCGGATGATTTTTATGCCTACCCGGCTTCTCCATCCACCTTTCAGGTTGCCGGAGTCGCAGGGAATCAAGTGAGTATCAATGCACCGGCCAAGCCCCACTCCTCTACCAAACGCTACCAGATGTGTACCGGGGCAGTTACTTTTTCCAGAAATTTATCCGGTGAATTGATCCGATATTCCGGGTACGATCCGGGCCAGGCCCATGGTACCAGCGCAATTGACCAGGATATTCTCATTGACCACGTATCCTCTATCCAGTTCCAGTACACAACAGGAACACTTTCAAACACCGCACTACTGACCATTTTCTTACAGGTTCGGGCCAGTGGAGAGACGATGAATTTCCATCAGGAGGTACACATCCGAAATGTGCCATAAACACGAACGGGGAGTATCCCTGATAGCAGCCATTTTTATTGTCATTTTTCTCGCTTTCATGGGGATCATTCTGACCACTTACACGATCTCATCAGCAGAAGAGGCTGGAAACGAATATCTATCCACACAGGCGCTTTACTATGCGGATACCGGAGTCTACAACGCCCTGACCGACATCACAGACGACGGCAATCTGGATGCTACTTCATACACATTTGCCAACCCCACCGGAACCGCCACAATCGCAGTGGCCAGCCATATCGGTGCCATCTGGGTCATTGACTGCACTGCCACCTGCGGGGATACTGCAACCGAAAAGTATGGGCGCCGCACCGTCCGGGTCATCTTCAAGAACTGATTCATCGGCGGAAACGCCGCGTGATGGGTGATGGATGATGAGCTTGTAGAAGAAGCTTAAGTTCGAGTCTAAGTTTAAGTCCAGATGGGACTTAAACAGGCAGGAACAGGGCCAATCTCTTGGCTTCCCATTTTCTTTCTTGCACTCAACACTCATCATTTTACATCCGGCGCAATGCGAAGGGCTTCCCATTTTTTTTCATACTGGCACTCGCACATTCACACGCACCGTTCTGGCACTTCCCCGTGCTTTAGGGTACAATGCTGTGAGGTTGAAAATTTGAAATCAAGGAAGGTACTATGGCGGATCACACGACTGAAACAGTATCATTGGGAAGGGTCATCAAAGATGCCCTGAAGGAACTGAAAGAAACCGCTATTGCGTTTGTCAAGGCCCCAAAAGCATTGTGGGGCGTCAATATCCCCTACGTGCTGGAGGGATTGGTTTATTTCGGTATTCTCACCATTCTGGGCAAATATTGTTCTGAAAATGTCCAGTTAAGTGACCTCCATTCCGGCTGGGTTTATTCCGGCGTTACCGGCGGCATCACGCTGGCAATGCTCTTTCTCGGCGGTGTTTCAGATAAAATCGGCGTTCGAAAGGCACTGATTTTGTCCTTTGTTCTGTTCGTCACCGGCCGGTCCATGATTGCCCTGTCCGGCACGCTTCCAATGGGGCACGGCGTTGGCTCTCCCATGTTTTTCACGCTGATTTTCGGACTTTTCCTCGCGGTAGTAGCCTACGGGTTGTATCAGCCAGCCGCCTATGCCGGGGTTAAACGCTACACCAATCCTCAAACTGCTGCCATGGGTTACGCCGTTGTTTATGGACTCATGAATCTCGGTGCCTTCTTTTCCGGTTTTATTTCACCCCTGACCCGCCATCACTTCAAGAGTGCCTTTCCCCCAAACGGCCTGACTGCTGTGTTCTGGGTATACGCCACCATTTCTTTGTTTGGTTTGGTATTTACTGTCATGGTGTTGACGAAAAAAACAGATGAAAAGGCAGTGAGCCAGATCTCCACTGAAACCGAGGATCAGGCAAAAGCAAACGGAAAAGAATCAACGGTAGAAAAGACCAAAACAGATACTATTCCGAAAACAGTCCATAACAACTTCCTCTTGACACTTTTCTCGGCCGCTGCCGCCATTTCACTTGTCGTGGGAATCATGATTCACAATGGCGGAATCACGCTTTCTTCCACTACCCTGTTCCAGGGCCTGCCATATGAAGAATGGACCGCCTACGCAGCCGCCTTGATTTTCGTTATTCTGTCGACAGCCAACTATCTGTCCAAGCGACCGGATCATCCCTTCAGGGATCTTCGGTTCACATTCTTCATTTTTATTCTGATCCCGGTGCAGACCCTGTTTGCCCACAATTGGCTGACACTGCCTTATTATCTGGACCGCGCATTCAAAGACAGTATGGTCAGCCAATATTTCGAATTCTTCTCCAATTTGAATCCGATCCTTATTTTCTTCCTTGCTCCGCTGGTAGCCGGGCTTACAGCAAGGGCAAATGTCTACAAAATGATGATTTACGGCACCTTCGTCATGGCAATCCCCACATTTCTCCTTGCTCTGGGGCCCAATGTGCCGCTCTTTCTAACCTACGTACTTTTCATGTCAATCGGGGAAGCCATGTGGCAACCACGCTTCCTCCAGTGGATTGCGGAAATCGCACCGGAAGGGAAAGTCGGGATCTACATGGGCATAGGTCAGTTTCCCTGGTTTCTGACCAAAATGATCACGGGCTTTTATTCCGGTTATTTCGTCGCGAAGTATCTGCCCAAGACCGGGCTGCCCCACAGCGGGCAGATGTGGTTCATTTACGGCTGCATTGCCATTGTATCTCCCATTGCGTTAATCCTGGCCAAAGGCTGGATGCAGAAGGGAATGAAGACAAAACAGGAAGCATGAATTCTGGGAGGAGGGAGCAGACACTCCCTCTTTTTTGCATTTTTTGGCTGGATGGATTATATTGGGAATAGAAAAGGAGGTATACATGGCTGAGGAAAAGCGCCAGCACCGACGGAAACTTATATCAAGGCTGGTGGGTGTGGATAGAGGAGACGGAGAAATTAACTTCGGCATGACCGGCAATATCTCCAAAGGCGGAATGTTGATGAAAAGCCCCTATCCTGTTGAAACCCGACACCAATTTACTTTTTTTCTAGGCATGGGCGATGACGTGGTTTCCGTTGCAGGAAAAGCCGTGGGCTGCAAACGCATTAACGGCCTATACAATGTTCACGTGGCGTTCAATTCCGATTTTCCAGAAGAACTATAACGGATGGAAGACTATTATTCGGGTCTGTACACGGACTTCTACGAATTGACTATGGCTCAGGCCTTTTTCTTTTCCGAAAAAAGAAATTCCTCCGCTATATTTGACCTCTACTTCAGGAGTAACCCTTTCAAAGGCGGATACGGCATCTTTGCCGGGTTGGAAGACGCAATAAATGGCGTTCTCCAGTTTTCTTTTGAAAAAAATGACCTGGACTATCTCGCATCGATCGGTTTCAGAAACGAATTTCTGGATTATCTCGCTGACTTCCGTTTTTCAGGAAACATCCATGGGTTCCGGGAAGGGGACATTGTATTTGCCAACGATCCGCTATTGAGGGTGGAATCCAGCATTCTGGAAGCCCAGTTGATTGAATCCATGCTATTGAATATCATCAATTACCAGACCCTGATCGCCACCAAGGCCACCCGGGCGGTTTTTGCAGCGAAGGGCCGGGATGTGGTTGATTTCGGACTTCGCCGGGCCCAGAGCATGGGGGCCATCGCTGCGACCAGGGCTGCCTATATCGGCGGCGCCAAGGGCACATCCAATACTTTTGCTGCGAAGCGTTACCACATTCCGGCAGTTGGAACCCATGCCCATAGCTGGATTCAGAGTTTTGATAGCGAACTGGAGGCTTTCCGGAAATATGCAGAAATATATCCTGACCATACGACCTTGCTGGTGGACACGTACAGCACCCTGAAATCCGGTGTCCCTCACGCCATCCAGGTCGCGAAAGAACTGGCAGAAAAGGGTCACCAGCTGCGCGCCATCCGGCTGGATTCAGGAGATCTGGCCTATTTCAGCAAGAAAGCGCGAAACCTTCTGGATAAGGCCGGGCTTGAAAATGTGAAGATTGTGGCATCCAATCAATTGGACGAAAAACTCATCGCCAGTCTGCTGGAACAGAATGCCCCCATTGATATTTTCGGAGTCGGAACGCGGCTGGTCACCGGGGGAGAACAATCCGCTCTCGATGGGATATATAAATTGAGCTCTATAGGAGATGTCCCAACCTTGAAACTCTCTGAAAACGAAGAGAAAATTAATTTCCCTGGTAAAAAGAAGGTGGTTCGGTACACAAACGGGGACGGAATGTTCGCCATTGACGGCGTCCTGCTGGCAGACGAATCTGAAGAGCAAATCCAAATGCTTCGCCACCCCTCTATCGAATTCAAGAAAACACGAATTGTCCAGGAAGGCCTGGCGATTGAACAGGTATTCTTTCCATTTGTGGAAAAAGGGGCTATTGTTGCACCCTTCCCTGCTCTGGAGAATGTCCGACAGTTTTCCAGAGAACGGTTTGCTCTTCTACCCGATGAACACAAACGCTTTGTAAATCCCCATATATATCGGGTCGGTCTCAGCAACCGCCTGTTTGAACTGAGACGGAATCTTATCGAAGAGGGACAAAGCCATGGGTAAAAACTGCCTGTTGGTTGTAGATGTACAGAATGATTTTTGTCCCGGCGGCGCTTTGGCTGTTCAGGAAGGGGATGCTGTTGTCCCCTCAATCAACCGGATTTTGCCAAAATTCGACCTGATAATTGCCACGCGGGATGTGCACCCTGGAAAAACCATTCATTTCACAAAATGGCCGCCCCACTGCATTGCAGGTACAACCGGTGCGGATTTCCACCCGAACCTGAAAATAGACGCAATTGACCTTTTTGCAGAAAAAGGTACATCTAATGCTGACGATGGCTACAGTGGTTTCGAAGCCACAAATATGGATCTGGCAGGAATACTTCGTGAGCGACAAATTGAGGATGTGGTCATCTGTGGACTGGCAACAGATTACTGCGTAAAGGAGACCGCATTGGATGCCGTAAAACAGGGATTTCATGTAACTGTGCTGACGGATTGTACTCGAGCAGTTAATCTCCATCCCAATGACGGCATAAAAGCCCTCGCGGAGATGGCCGGTGCCGGCATTCACCTGACCACCAGCGATACCTTCGGCACAGCGGATATTAATTAATGAGTGTTAAACATTGAATGCAAAAAAGAAAATGCGAAGCCAAGAGATTGGCCCTGTTCCTGCCTTTTTAAGTCCCATCTGGACTTAAACTTAGACTCAAACTTAAATTTCTTCTCCATGCTCATCACCCATCACCCATCACTTCTTCTCTTCAATCACTTCTTTCACCTAAATTCTTCCTTTTTATGCTAAAATCCATTCACAACTTGGTTCGGAGGGACTTATGCGTCGTTTGATCCTCATTCTCGCTTTTGTATCAAGCACTTTTTTTATGGGTCTGGCCAAAGAAGTGACAATCACCATTCTTGCAACCACCGATATGCATGGCAACATAACCGGAAAAGACTATACAACCGGAGATAAACTGGGTTACGGGCTTGTTCAAGCCGCCCCGCTGATTGAAACCCTGAGAAAGACCAAAGAAAATACCATCCTTGTGGACTGCGGGGATGCGTTTGTGGGCAACCCGCTCACCTTCTACCACCATTTTCATGCCATTGACGAGGATGACCCGGTGGCTACTGCTATGCGTATGCTGAAATATAACGTAGCTGTACCGGGAAATCATGATTTTGATTACGGAACCAATGTGCTGAAACAGAACATTTCAGCCACCCGGTTTCCCTGGATTTCTGCCAACATCCAGGACAAGGCCGGGCAACCGCTGTTTCCAGCTACCCTCGTTATCGAACGCGCCGGAATTAAAATCGGCTTTTTCGGATTGACCACACCTGCCACCGCCCATTTTGAAACTCCAGCCGTTCTGGATGGTACACAGTTCCTGGACATGGTCGCCTCCGCGAAAAAGGCCGTGGCAGAATTAAAGAAGCAGAAAGTTGACATCGTTGTTGGACTGATCCACAGCGGTAAGGGTGCAAAACTACAAACGGGACAGATGAATGAAAACGCCGTTTACCAGGTAACGGAAAACGTACCCGGAATTGACGCCATTATTTATGGCCATTCACACAAGGAAGTGGGACTGGAGATGTATAATGGAGTGCTCCTCTGCCAACCCAAGGACCATGTAAAATCTATCGGCGTTCTTCTGGTGGATCTGCAGCAGCGGGACGGCAAATGGGAAATACTGAGTAAGAGCTCCACAACATTACAGGTAAACGACTCCGAGATGGATAAGAAAATCGAGAAAAAGATTCGCAAACTTGACAAGGCTACTAAGAAGTTCATGGACCAGGACCTCGGTGAATACCGCCATCAGTTAGAGTTTACTGAGGACCCCCTCGCTCCGGGAACAGCGTCCTATTTCATCGCTGATTCCATGAAATCATGGAAAAACTCAGATATTCAATTTGTAACAGCCTCCAATCCGGGAGTCCGGGTAAAGACCAAACGGGCCACCGTCGTGAACAGCCATGTATTCGAACTGCTTCCATACGACAACTATATGGCTCAGATATCCATCAAAGGAACAGAGATCAAGGCCCTGATGGAACACGCAGCATCAATGCTGGATTCAGAGGGCAAGCTGAAGCCCGCCTACCCCTTCTTCCAGTTTGGTTTTTTCATCGGGGCAGACTATTCTGTCCATCCCAATAAACCGGGAGGTAGCCGAGTGGAAATCCGAAAAATTGGGGACAAACCTTTCCAGGCAGATGGTCTCTATTCAATGGACCTGACTACCTATCTTCTGGGAGGTGGTGGTGGATACTTCAGCAATGGGAATCGTCCCGCAGCCTCCGCATTTTCCAGCGATTCCCTTCGCAATATCATGATTGCATACATTGAGAGTCTTCAAAAGAAAGATGGGGATTAACATTTCGTCATTCATTTTCGGGGACTGGAAACCTGGTTATTGTTCCAGAATCCCGTTTGATTCAATTTTTTGTCCGGGTGAAATAGCCTGGACGACAATTCATATTTGAAGGAGTTGAACTTGAGAAAAAAACCACTGGCTTTTTACCTGGTGGCAACCGGACTCATAACGGTCTACCTGCTGATCCTCCAGGCTGCGGCCAATCTCAACAAACCGGTTTTTTACGGACTGGTTGCAGCGCTGGCATTGTTTGTTGTCATTGCTACGGCACGAAAGCCTCAAAATGTTCTGGATTTTTTCAGATCTCTCAAAATGGCAGCCTCGGTACTGATTTATTTCACCATCGCTGTGATAATCGGTACGCTGATTCTCCAGAATGTGGAACCTGCCCGATATCTCCAATCCTATTCACCGGGTTTCTATAAGTTTGTGAAGTTGCTGACCCTGGTAGACACTTACCATTCGGTCTGGTTCACTGGACTGGTCCTTCTCCTGAACCTCAACATCCTCATCTGCACATTGAACCACTTGCCGATCAAGAAAAAGAAAATCGGCTTTTTTCTGATTCACCTGAGCATTCTGATCGTTGTCATTGGTGGGTCAATCAGCGCATTCTTCGGGGTAAAGGGATACCTCAACCTTCACGAAGGAGATGTCGTAAGTGAATTTCAACTGACCCAGTATAATCAGTTGCTGGATCAAAAAAGGAACATGGGCTTTCAACTTCGTCTGGATAAATTTGAAGTGGATCACTATGACCCGGACTATCGGGTTTATGTGTACACCAGGCCGGACTCTAAAGATAAATTTGGTATGCCCCACTCCCTCAAGACAACGGAGAATGCTGAGTATCCAATTAAGAAAGCGCATGGAACACTGAAGATTCTCAAATTCTTCCCGGACTACGCAGTACGCGAAGTGGCAAAGCCTGCCGATACCGGACCCGGAGCCGTAAAAGTTATGCTCCACCAGGGGGAACACTCCCAGGAGGCATTTTTCTTTGACACGGCCGGGGACGATCGTTTTCTATTGCCGGACCAGCAGGGAATGATCGTATTCAAGTGGGATATGCCGAAAAATCCTTCTGCAGCGGTGTCCGAACAGAAACTTCTCACTGCCACTTTCCCCGATGGCAGTCATCGTCTGATTCCTGTTCAGGAAGGAAAATCCTACCCATTTACAGCGGATTCCACACTCAAAATCGGGCGTTTCATCCCTTCATTTTCCATCGACCAGAAAAGCAAACAGATTGTGTCGGCCGGGTCCAGCCCGGACAACCCGGCGATTGAGCTCATTTTCAGCGATAAGAAGACAGGGAAAACAACGACCCAGTGGGCATTTGCCAACTTCCCGGATTTTACCCATGGGAAAACACTCCCCGGAAACGCCACTATCCGATTCACTTTTGTCCCGACTTTGAAAGGCAAGCCCATCTACATTATCAGTGCCGATGGCCAGTACAAGAAAACCGAAAATGGCAAGAATTTTGAAAAGGGTAAACTGGAAAACAACCGCCTCACCGTGGGGAACCGCATTTTCGAATTCAGTGATTTCATGCCCCATGCGGAAAAATCGAAGGAGGAACTTAACCGGTCAGACAACCCCAATAATCCTGTAGCCCGGATTCAGTGGATCCAGAACGACCAGAAGGAAACAAGAGATCTGGCCGCCAGTGACAAGACTGCCACCTTTATGGACAACGGCAGAGTGGCGCTCCTCCTGCGAAACAAGGATGACACTCCAAAGGCTTATCGCAGCTACGTGTCCGTCTTGAAAGACGGGAAAGTAGTTTTAAAGAAAAAGGTGCAGGTAAACAGTCCCCTTGCATACGGTGGATATTATTTCTACCAGTCCAACTATAACCCCAAGGACCCGACCTATTCCGGCATTTCAGTTGTCCGGGACCCAGGCGTTTACATTGTTTTCCTTGGTTTTCTTCTGTTAACCATTGGCGGAATCCTTAGATTCTACTTCAAGATGTGAGGTACTGAAGATGATTGCACTTATAGATAATTTTTCCCGTATCAGCACAATGCTGACCGGTTTGATCTGCATATACACCATTGCCTTTGTACTCTATTCTATTTCCCTTTTCATGAAAGAGAACAGTACCGTGTACACTCTGGGGCGGTTTTCTCTCTTTGTAGGTTTCATCATCAACGGTTGGCTCATTGTACAGCGATGGATGGAAGCAAGTCGACCTCCTTTTAAGACGTTTTACGAATCCCTTGTTTTTGCAGCTTTCTGCATCATACTGGTATATCTCGTACTGGAGCTGATTCGGAAAGTCAAGCTGGTTGGTGTAGGCTCTATCCTGCTTGCACTGGGATGCCTTCTTTTTGCCGTTGTGAAAGTGGATGTGGAAATTATCAATCTACCCCCAGCGCTGCAGAGCGGGTGGTTCATCCCCCATGTCGTCATATACTTCATCGGTTACGGGGCACTTGCCGTCTCCTTTGCCACCGGCATCATGTACCTGTTTTTCCCCGATGCCATTACGTTGGATCCGAGCACGAGAAAGGGCAGATTTTTCACGAATGCCCTGGGCGGAGAAATTGTTGATCTGGAAGCGTTCACCCATCAGCTCATCATTGTCGGGTTCACATTCCTGAACATGGGATTGC
>Ga0210044_10003020_pt1 | contig 24325 bp, 30 predicted proteins | sample CryGey13umfilter_2_FD_183959 | JGI IMG/M metagenome (GOLD analysis project Ga0210044, IMG submission 183959) | Groundwater microbial communities from aquifer in Utah, USA - Crystal Geyser 4/9/14 3 um filter (SPAdes) (version 2) | ecosystem: Environmental > Aquatic > Deep subsurface >... | reverse complement strand
ATCTGGAGGAGGATGCGGGGAAACTGGGGCATGAACTTCCGGGGGGAGGGCGGTTTGCGGGTACGCTCGTTGATTTGAATCGCGCGGGGACTCCGCTTCTGGAGATTGTTACGGAGCCGGATTTTGAAGCGGCGGAGGAAGTGGTTGCGTTTTGTCGGCTGTTGCGAGAGACGTGTCGATTTCTGGAGGTCTCGGAATGCGATCTTCAGGAAGGGCACATGCGTTTTGAGCCGAACATTAATCTGTTGATTGAGACGGGAGCGGGAGGAGATTTTGTTGCGACGCCGATTGTTGAGATTAAGAATTTGAATTCGTTTCGGTCGTTGCGGGAGGCGATTGAATATGAACGCAAGCGACAGTTGGAGGAGTGGGTTCGGACGGGGCAGGCGGGTGGTCCGGGCGAAAAGACGACGCGGGGATGGGATGCGGCGTGCGGGGTTACTTTTCTGCAGCGAGGGAAGGAGGAGGCGGAGGATTACCGTTATTTTCCGGATCCGGATTTGATTGCGGTTGAGGTTGATGAGACATGGGAAGCGGCGATTCGGAGTGAGATACCGGAGTTACCGGGTGCGCGGCGGGCGCGGTATGTTGGTGCGTTGGGATTGACGGCAGCGCAAGCACAGCAATTGATTGATGAACCGGCGCGTGCATTTTTTTTTGATGCTTGTTATGAGGCGATTCGTTGCGTTGTTGGTAAAGGAGGAAGTGGGGGAGGGCTGGCGGCAGGGGGCGGGCGATTAACGGAGAAGGAGGCGGCGAAGTATGCGGTGAATTTTGTTTTGCAATACGGCGGGCGATTTGCGCGGGAGCGGGAGTGTTTGGTAAGTGAGTTGGGAATTACGCCGAAGCAGGTCGGGCAGATTGTTGTGCTGCGGGAGGAAGGGCGGATCAGTGCGGGGAGCGCGGAGAAATTGTTTGAGTTGCTTCTTGATACGGAGGAGGGTGCGGCGGAGGTTGCGGAACGGCGCGGGCTTTTCATGACGGTGGATGATGATGCGTTATCGGCGTGGGTGGATGAAGCGATTGCGTCGAATCCGAAAGCGGTGACGGCGATTTGTAACGGGAAGAAGAATGCGATCGGCGCGCTGGTGGGGAGTGTGATGAATTTGTCGAAGGGGAAGGCGGATGCTCGCGTTGCAAGTGCGATGATTCGGGAGCGGCTGGGAGGTTGAGGAGCCATTGGAGTGGGCGAGGGCGGCTGTACGCACGTGGGGGATGTTCGGTCGAAGTGTTCTGGTTCTTTGGTTGACTATCGGACCGATCAAGGTGCGGCACCCGGCCGATGTTCGCGGATTCGGGGAAGCATTTTCATAGGGGAGGCAGAAAAACCGAATTAAGCCATTGACAGATTGGCGTTTGCGCGTTAGGATTTGAGCACGCATTTGCGCCGGAGGGGTTCCGTCTGAATCGAGGACTTGAGCAAGGTTTTGCGGGAGAAGGTGAATCGTGGAGAAGTTGGCGCGAATATTGCTGATTCTATTCGGGAGCGTTGCATTTTGTGCATCAGCCGTCGGCGGCACGGTACGTTTGGAGTTCAATGGAAGCTACGGGGACGGTGATGCTCCGCTCGGTGATGCTCCGTGGTTAATTGCGACGTTTGAAGACCTCGGCGCGGACCGAGTGTTGTTGACCATTGAGAATCTGCTCTCAACGGAAAGCGAGCATGTGAAGCAGATTGACTTCAATCTCAATCCGATTTTCGATGTGGATAATCTCGTGATCGAACAGCGAGATGGCGGAACGGAAACGAAGCGGATGGTCGCGATTGAGGATGCGTTCAATGCGGGGAGTGCCAAGGGATTTGACATTGAACTTGAATGGAAGAACGGTAAGAAGAGACGTTTTGAAGGAGGAAGCGGCGAAATCGTTCAGTTTGAGTTTTCCGGAATCTCAGGGTTGGTCGCGGAATCGTTTCTGTTCCTGAATGCGGGGAACGAGGACCGTGGCGATGAATGGAAGAAGTTTTTTGCGGCGGCTCATATCGGTGGTATTGGTGATGATGACGACAGTGCGTGGATTGCTCCGACGGGGATACCGCTTCCCGCAAGCGCGTTATTGATCTGCGCGGGGCTCGTTCTGGTCCCGCCGGTTCGGCGATGGTTCGGCCATTCGATGAGTTGATATTTGATCATCGAAACACGCCAGCCTGAGATACGTCGATTCTGAAATTCGACATTCGGCATGAATCTCTCCGAAAATTCGGTGAGATTTGTCATTTCTTGCTCCGGTTCGTCACGACGAAACGAATAGCACCTCGCGATTTGCGCGAACGGATCGGGATTTATTTGCGTAGTTGAATCAGCGACGCAGTACTTTCTTTTCTGCGTATTACGCGGCGAGGGGTTTCTTTTGACCCTCGGGAGACGGGATGACGCTTTCAAGGCAGAACAGAATCGTGAGCGATCGTATAGTTGCGATCGAAGTTGACGGGGGCCACGACGTCCCGGTGGCGGATGTGCCGCCCGCTCGTCGATCGCTTTTTTCGAGGCGGCCTCGTGAATTGATATGTTCTGAGGTGTGGGGCGGAAATCACTCGATGGCGTCGGACATTCGTCTTCCGGGATTGACGGGAACGATATTTTCATCACCCTGTTCAGGAGAGGCGGGGGGCGATGTTTATTACTTGTCTGCGTGTTCAGCGGGACTGGTGGCGCGTCTGGCGCTTGCGGATGTGGTGGGACACGGTGAGGCCGTTTCGCAGATGAGTGAGTGGATGTACGATTCACTTCGGCGGAACATGAATCGGCCTGACCCATCGCGTATTTTTGAAGATGTTAATCGCCGGGCTCTTGCGAAGGGTATCGGTGCGATGACGACGGCGGTTTGTCTTACGTATTATTCACTTCGTTCGACCCTCTATTTCTGTTACGCGGGACATCATTCAGCGCTCATCTATCGAAAGTCGGAAAAGAGATGGCGACGGCTTGACATTTCGGAATCGGGTCGGAGGTTGCCTCGCAATCTTCCGTTGGCGGTGGACGGCTCGGTTCGGTTCGACGTGAACACGGCGAAGATTGAGGCGGGGGATCGAATATTGATTTATTCCGACGGATTGACTGAAGCGCCGAATCGGAACGGGGGGCAATTCGGGGAGCCGCGTTTGTGTCGTATTCTGGAGAGTCATGCGGATGAATCGTGTCATTCGCTTGGAGAGATGCTGCTAACGAATCTCCGGCGGTTTACAGGTCGTTGCGGTTGGCCGGAGGCGCATTTCGATCATGATGATGTGACGTTCGTTTTGCTGGAGGCGACGCCGCCGCCTCGCGGGTTCAAGATGTGGCAAATGATGCGGAATCACGCAAGGAAGTGGTTGAGTCGATTGGCGTGAGGGGAGTGGTGATGTCTATCGAGTGACGACGGTTGTTGGGCAGTTCTTTACAAATCGTTTTCGATTTGGTGGTGTGACGGGCGGCGGTTTGCGGGAAGAGGGGGAGCAGGGGGAAGAGGAATGATTGGTGAGCGCCTTCGGCGGGTTTTGTTGGCTGGATTCCCTCCTCAGTCGCTGCGGGACGGCGTAGGAATGTCGGGTTGGTTGGTGTGATTCCGGGGTGCGTCTTAAAGGGGATACCCTGGGCACCTGTGGACCGGACCTATGACTGAGAGACGGCGGGATTCAGTGTTTGGCGAGTTTTTTGTCGAATACTTCGCGGATTTCGTTTTCGACATAGAGAATGCGGTGGCATGAGGGACACAGAGTGAGATCACCTCGGCTGAGCAGACTTGAGAGTCGTTCGATGGGGATACTCATGTGGCAGGCGCCGCAGGCGTATTCCATGTTTCGGCGGTCCTGTTCGATGACGGGAGCCATGGCTTGGCCATCGTTCCAATCGAGTTGCTCTTCGTATTGGGCGAGGGTGGCTTCGGGGATTCCCTTAAGCGCTTCGAGTCGTTCATTTTCGAGTTCGGCGAGACGATCGGCGACGGCTTCCTTGCGTTCCTCAAATTCTTTTCTAGCGATTTTCTGCACGCCGATACGTTCGGTGATCTGGGATTTGACTTCAGTGACTCTTTCTTCGATTTCTTCGGCTTGGCTCATGTGTTCAAGGGCTTTTGATTCGGCCTCGTCTTTGTCGAGTTTGATGGTGTTGAGTTCGGTGAGGAAGGCGGTGTATTCCTTGTTGGTTTTCGAGGAGGACATTCGCTCGCGAAGCGTGTCCATTCGTTTTTCGATCGTTTTTGCTTCATTTTCGAAGTTGGCGGCGGCGGCGGCGAGGTGCTTGCGTTCCTCGTCGAGCGATTTGAGTTGCTCTTCAAGGGCTTTGACTTTGGCACTTTGTGCGTTGTAGTACTGTTGTGCAGCCTGCAGCCGGCTCTTGAGCGATTTAAGTTGCTCGTCGATCCGGTAGAGTTTCAGTAATTTTTCTGTCATTTTTCTTGCGGCATCCAATAAAGAAGGAGAGATATGTGAGTTTAGTCCATTGGATGAGTTCTTTCGAGGGGGATTCGCCGATCATGATGAAAAAGTGAGGTGAAGTTGCGGGATTGGGGGTGGATGCCGGTGGACGGTCGTCTGTTTTCGGACGACCCGTTCTATGTCGTGTATTGATTATGTGGAGCGACCGCGGTTGAAAGTGGTGGGGAGTGGCATTGATTGCCGGTGGTTAATCGGATAATTGGATGGTCCGGGCTTGTCGTCTTGTAACGGGGACGGGTCGAAGGGACGGACTCGATGGCTTGTGGACTCGGGGACTCGGGAATCGAGGGAAACGGGAGGTTGGCATGATCGGCGGGAATTCGATATCGGGGCTTCTCACGGGGGCGAGCATCCGGGCATTTCAACAGAACGCAGCGGGTCTGGCGAAATCGTCGGAGCGGCTGGCGACGGGGCAGCGGATCAACCGGGCGAGCGATGATCCGGCGGGGCTGGTTACGTCGGAGAATCTGCGGGCGGTGCTTGCGTTCCTGGATGCGGAAACCCGGAGCACGCAGCGGAGCGATCAGGTGATTGCGACGGCGGATTCGGCGCTGGGTGAGGTGTCGGACATGGTGAGGCGGGCGGAAGCGCTTGAGGTGGCGAACGCCAATGGCGCGGGGCTTTCGGATGTAGAGCGTGCGGCGAATCAGATGGAGATTGATCAGATTCACGAGTCGGTCAATCGGGCCCTTGGGAGTTCTTCGTTTAATGGGCAGACACTGTTCGATGGATCGCATAAGGTATCGGCGTCGGGCGGGGAATCGGTATCGGTGGAAGCACTGTCGCTCGGAGCGCTCGGCGATACGAGCGAGGAGCGGATTCAGACGCTTCGTGATTTTCGAACGAAGATCAACACGACGCGGGGTGAACTCGGCGCGTTTTCAAAGAATGTGATCGGGGCGCAGACCAACAACATTGCGACGGTGATTGAGAATTTGTCGAGCGCGAAATCGATGATTCGGGATGCCGATTACGCGAAGGAAACGGCAAGGTCGGCGAGGTTCGGTGTTTTGACGCGGGCCTCGTTGAAGGCGCTTTCGTTCTTGAAATCGTCGGCGGGGAATGATGTGCTGAGATTGCTGGGGTGATGGACGCATGCATGTGCGCGAGCGGGCATCGGTTGAGTGAACCGCGCTTTCCAGACGATTCATCAATAGAAGACACCGGTTCGTGGGCGGGTCCATTTCATTGAATTCCGCACGTTATCCGCATTTTGATACCACGGAAATGCGTCTTCTCGGTCGGAGGAGACGGGGCTTGGTTGTTGGAGTACGATTCAGTGCATCGTGGTAACCAATTCTGTTTTGGTGGCGTTCGCGCCTCTCGTGCGGATTAATTGTGCAAGGAGTTTAAGAGATGAAAAAGGCCATCAAGATTGTCATCGGCATCGTTATTGTGTTTGTGATCCTGATTGCGGGGATCGGCGTTGCGGCGATGTTCATGGTTGACCGGCTGGCGAAGACGACGATTGAGGGCGGGGGGACCTATGTGCTGGGGGTTGAGACGACGGTGGACAAGGCGGATGTTCAGTTGATGAAGAAGGCGTTTACGATGGAGGGATTCAAGATTGCCAGCCCGGACGGGTTTGATTCGGATTTTTTCAAAATGGATAGGGGCGGCGTAACGCTTGATAACGTCAACGGGTCGGTGGTTGAAATGGGGACGCTGGAACTTAAGGGGATCGACGTCAATCTGCTGAAGAATGACAAGGGATCGAATTACGGGATGATCCTTGAGAATTTGAAGAAGTTTGAATCGGATGAGGAAACGGGAACGACGCCGCCGAGTGGGGAAGATGAGGGATTGAAGTTCGTCATCAAGACGGTTGACCTTGAGAATGTGAAGGTGCATATGGAATTAACACCGATCGGAGGAGATCTGACGGCCCTCGATGTTGATCTCGACAAGATTGAATTGCGTGATCTGGGTACGGCAGGTAAGCCGATTGGGGCGGGTGATTTGATCGGCATTATCGTCAAGTCGGTATTGAGCGCTGCGGTGAACAAGGCGGGTGATCTCGGGGGCGAAATGGGGGCGCTGGTTGGCGATTTGTCGAACGGGCTGGGTGGATTGAGTTCGCTCGGCGATCAGGGAGTTACGCTGATGATGGATGTGGGCGGACAGTTGACGGATGTTACGAGCGATATTGCGAGCGAATTGGGTCAGAACGCGCAGAAGGCAGCGGAGGAAGCGGTCGAGAACGTTGGGAAGCGTGTGGAAGACGTTAAGGAGGGATTGGGCGATGTCATCAAGAATCCGTTCGGAAAGAAGAAGGATGACAAGAAGAAAGATGACGGCGGAGGATGAACGGCCGGGCCGGCTCATTGATGATACGAATTTGGTGAACGTCGTTGATTGATTTCAATGGCGTTTTTTTTTATGCGCGGGTCGTCAAGAGGGTTTTGATGCGGTGGCGCGGATGGTGTCCCAGGTGTAGATGGCGAGGGCGATCCAGATGAAGGTGAAGGCGATGATTTTGGCGGGGGTGAGTTCTTCGCCGAAGAGGAGCACTCCGAGTAGGAAGTTTTCGGTGGGTGCGATGTACTGGATGAATCCGATCGTTGAGAGTCGGAGTCGGCGAACACCATTTGCGAAACAGATGAGGGGGAATACGGTGACGAAGCCTGATGCGATGAGGAGGAGGTTGGCGGAGAGGTTGACAGTCATGAAATGTGACTGGTTGTTGTGGGCGAGGTTGAGGAGGTAGACGATTGCGAAGGGTGAGAGGAGGATGGTTTCGAAGGCGAGGCCGGGTATTCCGTTGACGGCGGCGACTTTGCGGAGGAGGCCGTAGAAACCGAACGAAACGGCGAGGATGATTGCGGGCCAGGGGAATGATTGTCCTTGTAGACTGGCGACGGTGAGTACGGCAACGCCGGTTGCGGCGATGATGAGGGCGAAGGTTTGTTTGATGCGTAGTCGTTCACGGAGGAAGATGAAGCCGAAGAAGACGTTGACGAGGGGGTTCATGTAGTAGCCGAGCGCGGAATCGAGGACGCGGTCGTGTTGGATGGTCCAGATGAAGGTGTACCAGTTGACGCCGATGAGGGCGGTGGTGGCGAGAAGGGTGATAAGTGTTTTGGGGTGTCGGACGGCGCGGAGGAGTTCGTGCCACTGCTTGCGTATGAAGAGAACGATGGCGAGAAGGACGACGGACCAGGCGATTCGGTGGGCGAGTATTTCGGGCGCGGGAACAGTGGCGTTGTTGAGGAGGCGGTAGTAATCGTTGGTGAGGGCTTTGAAGTAAAGGGGGGTGACTCCCCAGAAGATGTAGGCGAGGAGAGCGAAGAATACGCCGAGTCGGGCAGGTTGTGTGTGGGATGAGGCGTTGATTTGGTCGGCTCCGCGAGTGACGTATTATTGGGAAACACTTGGCGGGATAGTAGGGCGGAGCGGGCGGGTTAGTGGTGAGGCGGGAATGTTGTTGGAATTTTGCGGTGGGTGAGAATGTGTTATCATCCGTAGCCGAGTTTGCGGAGGTCTTCTTCGTTGAGACCGAAGTGGTGGCCGATTTCGTGAAGGAGTGTGATTCGGATTTGTTCGAGGAGGGCGGCATCTTCGGGTGCGAGATCGGGGGCTGCGGCGAGGGCTGCGGGATCGTTAACATGTCGTGTTGAAGCGAGGAAGATTCCGGCGCGGAAGAGTTGGATGCGATCGGGGAGGCGGGTCGGTTGTTCGATGGTGCGGATGGTTACGGGGAATCCGGTGTAGAGTCCGCAGAGTTGGAAGGGGAGTTGACGGGGGTTGAGGTCGGGGTTTTTGGCGCAGAATTCGCGGACGAGGCGGGGCGCGGGGTAATCCTCGATGATGAGAGGGACTTCCTCAAGGAGGTCGTGGATCTGTTGCGGTTGGGCGTTAAGGATGCGCTCGAGGAGACGGTCGAAATGATCGCGGTCGTATTCGGTGAGGTTGAGATTGGGACGGTTGTAGTGGGAAGTCATTGGCGTGCGGTCGGGATGTGTATACGGAGGTGATGGTTGTGGTCGTGCGAATTGGAAATGGTTCATGGTGCGTTGTTATTGGGAAACGGAAGCCTTGAATTGTGAGACGATCATCAATCGATATAGCCGAGGTTACGGAGGCGTTCTACGAGTGCTTCCTCCTCTTTTTCGTTGAAGACTTCTTTACCTTGTCCCCAGCCTTGTTGCTCGCCTTCTGATTCACCTTGGTAGGTTATTTCGTTTTGTGATTTCCAATCATCGGTGAATGACTCTTCGATTGCTTTGCCGTCCATGTCGTAGGGGATGGGGAGGCCCATTGATGCGAGGATGGTTGGTACGACGTGGGGGATTGAGGTTTCGATTTCGGGAGTATGTGCGATACCGGGGCCTGCGGCGAGGAAGAGACCTTCGAGGCGGTGCATTCCGCAGCCGGTGCGCCAGGTTGCATCGGTGTAGAGGCCTTTGCCGAGCGAGAAGTCGGCGATCCATTCGCCGTCATCGAGGAAGAAGACGATGTCGGGAGCGCGTTTGACGAATTTGCCGGTGTAGATTTCTTCGCGTGTGAACATGTGGGTTATCATGGGTTTACCGGTGTGTGGATTCTTGATTTGCCGGAGTGTCTCCATGATTTGGATGCGTTCGGATTCGTAATTTTCAGGTTCAATGATTCCGCGATCGACTTCGGCATCGTACATGGTGCGACCTTTGACGTTGAGATAGATGCCGCCTTCGGTGTTGCTTGCCATGTACGCCTTGGTTTTGGTCCAGTCGATGGATTCGTAGAAGACGTCATAGAATGTACGGTTGTCTAGTGAACTTCGCGCCTGTGCTTTGCGTGCGGTTGCTTGTTTGACTTTTTCGTTGAGTCCTATGGTCTTGAGGAACTTGTAGTAGATTTTCTGCGCGAGGAGGCCGAGCATCGTTTTGCGTATTTTCGCTTTCTTGTAGACGAAGAGGCCTTGTTGTTCGAGAAAGGTGTTGACGAAGAACTTGCCGTAGAGTGGGCCGAACCCGTGGTCGGAGCAGAAGAAGACGGGGACGTCGGGGCCTGCCTTTTCGATGAGTTCGGCGATATGGGTATCGAGTTGACGGTAGAAGTCGATGACCTTGTCCATGATTTTCTGTTGATATCGCCCGGATTTTTTCAATTTATCGCGTTCGATGGGGTCGAGGTAGTTCCAGCAGGCGTGCTGGATGCGATCGGGTTCGGTGTAGCAGGGGAAGCAGAAATCCCAATCGGGGTATTCATCCATGAGGCGGAGCGCGTACTTCGTGCGGTCGGCGGCGCATTGGATGACATCATCGACGAAACGGTCGGCGGTGGCGTCGGAATACCCCTGCCAGTTGACGGTGATGGTATACGGGCCAAGGTCGTTCTTGAGTCTGTCATACAAATCGGGCGGATGGGTGAATCGGGTTTCGGTGCTCGGGGTCAACATTCCGGTGATCATCGCGCCTTTGATATCGACAGGCGGGTAGGTGACGGGGACGTTCATGATGATGGATGTTTTGTCGTGTTCGGTGAGGAGACGCCAAATTGGTTTTCCATCGACTTCGCGGGCGTTGACAATGCGCCGGCTCATGCCGACCGCGTTTTTGGATTTCGTAGGTTTGAAGAAATCGAAGATGCCGTGGTTGCCGGGTTGTTTACCGGTAACGATCGAGACCCATGCGGGGCCGGTGACGGGAGGTGTAACGCTTTCCAGGGTTCCCCAAGTGCCTTTCTCCATGAGTACTTCCATGGTGGGCATGACGCCTTTTTCGACGAGGGGTTTGACGACGGTGAAGGTCATGCCGTCCAACCCGATGAGGAGGGCGCGTCGTTTTTTTTGTTGTTGCGCAGCGTCTTCGTTTGGTGAGTTTTGTGAATCGTTCATGGTGTTTGATTCGTTGTGAATAGGTGATGAAACGGCATCAAGGCATTGGAATGTATATTTCTTTGTTGGTCCATGTTGCGGGGGTATGGACGGCGATCGCTCCTTGTCAGTCGCGGCTCAACATTATTGGGGTTATGTGGGTTGTAAATTGAGGACTTCTTCGTAGAGGTTGACGAGTTTGGTTGCGATGTTGGGCCAGGCCCATTGGAGGACTGCCTTGGGAAGTTGTTTTCGGATATTTTCGCGGTACACGACATCGCCGACTGCTTTGCGCAGGCACTCGGTGCAGGCGTCGACATCGCCAGGTTCGAAGTGGAGGCCGAGTTTGCCTTGTTGGGTTTGCACCATGAAGCCGTCGAGGGTGGTGAGTACGGGGAAGCAACCGCAGGCCATTGCTTCCATGGACGCGACGCAGAAGCCCTCGCCGTGCGACCCCATGACGAAGATATCCGCTGCGTTTTCCATGGGTATGATTTTTTCATTTTCGACATACCCGAGACGGATGACTTGTTTGGCGAGCGCGGGTCTTGCTGCGATGAATTGATCGACTTCCTCATCGAGTGGGCCGTACCCGGCCATGTAGAATCGCGCATCGGGGAAGTCGGGCGTGATGCGGTTGAATGCGTCGAGTACGGTGATGGGGTCTTTTCGTCGGTTGAAGCCACCGCACCAGAAGAGGATGGGGTTTCCTTCAAAACCGCATTCCTGCTTGCATTTTTGTTTGTCGTGCGGGTGGTGGAATTGAATATCGTGTCCGGGCGGGATGAGGACATTTTTTGATTGATCGAGGTTGAGGCCGTTACGATATTGTTCTTCGTGGTAGCGGGTGAGATAGATTCCGCGATCGGCGTGGTGGTGGGGATATTTGAGAACCCAGCGGACCCATGATTTTCTGGCGAGGTGGGGGCCGTGGTGCTGGTAGACGTAGGGAATGTTGTGCCTGACGAAGCCGCGGGCGGCGAGATGGAAGGTGTATGCGTAACTATTCATCTGCCAGTGGATGATGTCGGGTTTCCAATCGATGATTTTCTTATACCAGCGGTAGGACCATTGTTTGCCCTGATACCACCATCTTTTGGTCATGAATTTCGGGGGCTTGGTGGCGAACCACTCGAGTCCGTCCGTTACGACTTTAGCATCGTAGGTGTACATGGCATGGATGGAGACGGCTGATCCGGGGTGTCGTTGGTCGAGTTCTATTTTGACGGATTCGGCTTCCTGTCCGAGCCAATCTTTTTTATTGCGGGTGAGGTGCTCGAAGTCGGGCTCCTGATCGTTGCGTGTCGGGATGGATGGGAAGATGTAGGCGACGCGCATGGTTGTGGTCCATCGTTTCGTATTAGGTGGTTCGGTCCCGTAACCTTTTCGGGAGGATGATCGTCATCACCTTTTGTTTGAATGATGCTTGATCGTTGCCGATGAGGGGCATCATAGCGGATTGCGGGAGGAGTCCAATCACCTCTTCATTCGTCAGAAGGCGCGGCTGATTTGAATCGGATCGGTCAATCGGGCGATGTATGACTACACTTGCGGCCGGATGGGCGGACGGCGTGCGGATCGGCGGAATCGTGATGTTGAGGAACGGCCATTCGGACGTTGGATGTCGGTCGGTCGGAATCAGGTGAATGAATGAGGTGTGATGGGAACGAAGCCCCCGAATATTCTGCTGATTGTTCTCGACGCGGCGCGGGCGGAGGATTTTTCGATTCTCGGGTATGGGAAGCCGACCACGCCGAATCTGGAGCGGTACGGGGAGCAATTGGCGTGTTATAGGAATTGCATTTCGGCGGCGACGTGGACGTTACCGAGTACGACGGGATTGTTCACGGGGACATATCCATCGACGCATCGACTGGTGATTGACGGGGATCGGCTGCACCCGAAATTTACGACGCTGCCTGAGATTCTGACAGGTCGGGGGTATTTTACGGCGAAGGTAACGGGGCAGGTTCCGTATGTGTCATCGTTCAGCGGGTTGGACCGAGGGTTTCAGGAGGAGTTTGAGCCGGCGGTGGGGGGGCTTCGTAAATGGTGGCGAGCGAGACGGCGAAAGAAGGCGGGGAATGGAGCGGGTGCGGTAGGGGCCGGGGGATCGCAGGAAGGGGTTGATCTCGGACTTGATTTGAAGACGGAAGCGCAGATGAACGCGCAAGGGGGGTTGAAATGGCGAGCGAAATTCTGGGCGAGCGGGTCTACGGATTCGGGTGCGAGTGCGTGTTTTGATCATGTGCGTGCGATCTGGCAGGACCATTCGGATGCGCCGCGATTTGTCTATATGCATTTGCAGGAGACGCATGCGGAGTATCGCCCGCCGCATCGATATCGTACGAAATTTGTGCCGAGAGAATTGCGCGGGCGGAATTTTGCGGTGATTAATCAGCGCCCGAATCCTCATGCGGTGGGGCTGGTGAAGATGACGGAGGAGGATTACGCGATTCTCACGGGTTTGTATGACGGGTGTATTGCATATCTTGATGAACAGATCGGGAGGTTGCTTGATGAGATTTCGCGCCGGCCCGATTTTGACGACACGCTGGTGATTGTTACGGCGGACCACGGGGATTGCATCGGGCGGCATGGGGTTTTGGGGCATCAGTTTGTGTGTTATGAAGAATTGGTTCGCATTCCGTGGATTGTGAAGTGGCCGAAGTCGGTGGGTTTGGCGGGGGCGCGTGATGAAGTCGTGCAGAATGTTGATCTGGTTGCGACGCTTGCGGAGTTGGTCGGGTTTCGGAAGCCGGATGAATGCGAGGGGATTGATATTTTGCATGAATCGCGTGAGGTTGCGGCGAGTGAGTTGCTCAAGCCGTTCGGGAGGTCGGCGATTCAACAGGGGTTACACACGATGGCTCCGCATTATCATCGGGCGGTACTTGCGGTTCGGTCGAGGGGGCACAAGTTGATTCGTTATTCGAATCATCAGGCGGACGAGTTTTTCGATTTGAATTCGGATGTCCGGGAATCGAAGAATCTGCTCACGGAATCGGGTGGTTTGCGAGTGAAGAATGAGCGGAATGCGGCGGCGTTTGAATTGTTGAGGGCGCGGATTTCGGAACTTGAGCCGAGGTGGCGGGAGGCGGCGGAGGAGATCAATGATCGGTTGTTCGGCGAAGATGCAGAGGACATTTCGCCGGAGGTTGAGGAGCGGTTGCGGGCGCTTGGTTATCTGGATTAGAGTAGTTTTCAGTTGTGTTTTCTGGTCGATATTGATTGAGGGATTGATGTGCGATTTCCGTTGAAACGTTGGCCGAAACTTCTGTTTGCTCAGGTGTATACGCGGAATGCGTTGACGCATCGGTTGATTGCGCGGCTGCCGAGGCGTCATCTGGATCGGCCGATTTTCATCATCGGGGTGCCTCGTTCGGGGACGAGCGTTTTCTGCACGTTGTTTGGCGGTAATCGAAATCTGGCACACTGGTCGGAGGCGCAGGCAGCGTGGGATCCGAAATGGAAGAAGGTGGAGGTGAGCCATCGCTGGTCGTCGGATCGGGCGACGCCGAAGGAGATTCGAAGAATTGATAATAATTTCGCGTATTTTACAAAATGGAAGAAGTGCGAGCGGTTTCTGAACAAGTGTCCGCGTAATTCGCTGCGCATTCCGTTTCTGATGAAGGGTTGGCCGGATGCGAAGATCATCTACATTCAGCGAGATCCCCGCGCGGTGGTGAACAGTCTGGTGAATGAAACGCGGCGGGATTCGTTTCGCAAGGTTGATCCGCTCGGGAGGTTTGCGAGGCCTGACGATTATGACGCGATTTGTGCGCATGAAAATGAGGTTGAGCGGTTCAGTTTGATGGTGAAGTCGATTCACGAGACGCTGGCGGATGATTTTGAGTCGTGTGTGCCGAGAGATCAGATTTTCAAGGTAACGTATGAGGAATTCGGGAAGGATTGCCGTGGGATGATTCGTCGGGCGTGCGAATTCTGCGAAGTTCCGGTGGATGAGGAGGTGTTGGTACGGGAGGTTCCCGAGACGCTGGAGAATCGGAACTACAAGTGGACGAAGCAGCGGACGGCGGAGGAAATTGCGATTATCGACCGTATCCTGACTCCTATTGTGGTGGAACTTGGTTATGAGGAGGATGCGGATTGGCGCGAGCGGTTGTCCGTGGAGTAGGAGAGGAATGCTGGAACGTGTTTTTTGTTTTTGCGGGGATTGTGAATCCGGGGTGCGCCGTAAGCGGGTTACCCCGGGCACCCGACTATGTTGCTTATCGTTGCTTATCGTGGGCACCGGGTGAATTGATCTGGCGGAATGTGAATTAGTAGTGAATTCGATCGAGATGTTTGTCTTGAATGCGAGTACCGAGACCGTTTGAAATTCGATTGTGGCAATGGTGCTGGTTGCGAAACCCGCTCACGATGGGGGCGATTGCGCTCTTGCCGCATGGGACGGTGGATCGGCCGATTTTCATTGTGGGATCGCCTCGTTCGGGGACGAGCGTTTTCAGTCGGTATTTCGGGATGCATCCGGAGCTGGCGAACTGGTCGGAAGGGCATTGTCTTTTTGATCCGTCGTATCTGAGTCGAACGAATGAGCATCGGTGGACGGGGGAGATGATGACGCCGTTCATGCGTCGGCGATTGCGGTCGAACGTGTGGTGGTACACGCGGTTCGTGGCGACGCGGCAGGGACTACCGATCCGGAGATTTACGAATAAGTTGCCACGCAATACGCTGCGTATTCCGTATTTGCTTGAGGCGTTTCCGGATGCGCAGTTCATTCACATTATTCGAGACGGGCGAGCGGTGGTGCGGTCGATGATTCGGGTGGTGGAGCGGCAGCATAAGGAAGATCGTGTGCTGGGGGCGTTTGCGCGGCCTGAGGGTTGGCAGGAGTATTTCGAGAAGGATCGGTATGAGGCGCATTCACGGCAATGGGTGGGAATTGAGAAGACGGTACAGAAGGATCTGTCGGAGATACCGGCGGAGAACGTGTATCGAACGCGGTATGAGTGGTTCATTCGGGAGACCCGGAAGATCATGAAGGAGATTTGTGATCAGTTTGAATTGCGGAGTGATGAAAAGGCGATCGGGCGTTGGCCGGAACAACTGGAGAATCGCAACGAGAAGTGGCCCCGCGAATGTTCGGCGGAGGAGATTGAGACGATGCGCAAGTGGTTGACGCCGATGCTGATTGAGTACGGGTATGAGGAGCGGGAGGATTGGGTGGTGCCGGAGTTAATTGAGTGAATGTTCGTTGGATATTGGTAGGTGCGCCGGATGCGATTTTATGAGATATGGTCGAAAGATCGTTTGGTGAACTTCTGAAGGAGATTTCGGCGAAGCAGCCGACGCCGGGCGGTGGTGCGGTGGCGTCGTGGGTGGGCGCGTTGGGAGCGGCGCTTGCGCAGATGTCGATGCGGTATTCGATTCGCAAGAAGACGGCGGGTGATGTGCGGACGTCGATTGAAGAGTATCTCGACGAATTCGACCGAGTGATCAGGCAGTTGCTTGATGCCGCGGATGAGGACGGTCGGGCGTACGGGGAGTTGAATCGTTTGCAGCAACTGGCGGAAGACGATGCGGAGCGAATGGAGAAGTGGGGCGGGGCGGTGGATGCGTCGATTGCAGCGCCGAAGCGGGTGATGGCGATAGGGCTTGAGATGTTGCGGATTCAGGAGGCGTTTGAAAGAGTGTGCCATCGCTGGTTGTTGAGCGATCTTGCGATCTCGGCGATACTGGCGGATGCAGCGGTGCGGAGTGCGGCGTGGAATGTACGGATCAATTTGCCGCTCTTGGATTCCGAGGTCGAATGTGAAGCGATCTCGTTGGAGATTGATTCCCAATTGAGGGAATCAAGTGCGATTGCGAATCGGGTTGAAGAATATTGTCGGACCGGGAATTAAGAGTTCCCAACAGAATGTTGTCTGTAGTCGTCCGGCTGCGTCTTCGGGTGTCTTTGTCGAATTCCATCGACAACGCTTTTTGCGTTGCCTTCTTCATTCCCCGCGACCTGCTCGCCTCGCTCGGACTTGGCCCGACGACCGCATTCTGTCAGGAACTCTAAACCTGATGAACGGTTTTCGCCGATTCTATTTTCGCCATGGATGAATATGACGGATCTGATTTTCGGCGCGATGGTTTACGTAGGCATGAGGCGGAGTTCAAGCCCTGGCTGATGATCTGGTTTCGGTGTTGCGGCACGTACGGACGTATTTATCGCAATCGTGAGCGGACGGCGTATGTGGGGCGGTGTCCAAAATGCGGGTCGAAGGTTCGCGCTCGGATCGGGCGAGGGGGGACGAGTCGGCGGCTGTTTGAGGCGCGGTAGTGTCGGCGTGGTTGAGCGTTGCGCGGGATCGTGCGGTGGAGGCTTGCGAGTGAAGCGCCGCTTATTTATCAATGGCTGAATTGGGAGGGATCGTTTTCTTGAGAACGCGGGTTGTTGCCGGTTTGGTGATTCCGGGGTGCGCCTGCGGCTTAGCTCGGCCACCTTGCAATCGGTCGAGGCGCAGTTTGTGAGGGGATTGGCCGGTTGGTTGCAGTCGAAGCGAAGGGAATGCCGCCTACCATCCGCATCATGAGACAGAAGGAATCAAAGGCGAAGAGAACTGGTCCGCTGTATGAGATCGGTCGGCCCGTTGGGGAATGTGCCGCGACTGGCCGGGAAATTGCGCCCGGCGCGACATTCGTGGCGACGTTGTGCGAATCGGACGAGGAGCGGGAGGATGGTTCGACGCGTACTTTTTTTCATCGTCTCGATTTTTCCATTGATGCATGGGAATCAGGCAGCCGCCCGGAACGTCTTGTGTTTTACTGGCGAACGGCGATGCCTCAACCGAATGAGAGGCGCGATCCCTTCGTTGATGACGAGATTCTGATGAATCTGTTTGAGCGACTGGAGGGTGATGACGATCCGCAGCGACTGGCGTATCGGTTCGTGCTTGGTCTCATTCTGATGCGAAAGAAGCGTTTGCGTAGCGTACGCACCGAGGTGAAGGAAAATAGGTCAATCTGGTTCATGCGTCGCAAGGGTGATCCACCCGAAGCGCCGCCGATTGAGATGATTGATCCGAAACTGGCGGACGAGCGGGTGCGGGAAGTGGCGGACCAGTTGGGCGAAGTGTTTTGCGAGAATTTTGAGTGATTTCTTTTGGGAATGATCGGAATCGGCGTATTGAAACGAGTGGATCGATCTTACCTCGACGGTTCTGTATCAAGAGGAAGATACCTGCGCGCGAATTTTGCCAGCGTGAGGCGTTACAGTGTGAGTTTATTGGTGGTAGCCGGGATGACGGCGCTGTTACTGATGTCGGGGTGTCAGAACGGCAAAGTTTCCGGCGTGAAGACGGACCCGACACGAGCCATGCCCGAAGTAGTGCCGACGTACGATGAGATTGCTCGTGTTCAGAATGCGCGGGTTGGGAAGATCGATCGGTACTGGTCGGCGATTCGAATGAAACTCAAGTGGTTTGATGAAGTAGACGAAAGCTGGCGCGAAGAATCGGGCGAGGGGCATTTGATTTTTCAGCGGCCGAGAAATGTGGCGCTCACGTTCAGCAAGGTCGGAGAGATCGGGTTCTGGGCGGGGTCGAATGACGAGATGTTCTGGGTGTTTGAAGGGGGCGATGATCCACAAGAATATGTTGCGCGAAACGAGAATGCTTTTCAACCATGCTGCGAGGCGCTTCCGATTTCGGTGCATCCGCTTGAGTTGATCGATCTCGTCGGGTTGTTTCCTTTTCCGACGTTCTCGGCGGAGGGGTCGTATCACCTTCCGCCTGCGGTTCGGTATTCCTCGCAATTCGGAGCGTGGATGATTGATCTTCCTGGATTGTGGAGCATTCGGCGTGTTTATTTGGATCCCGAGACGCTGCTTCCGATACGGGTTGAACTTCGGTTGCGGGCGGACTGTGAGGTGGAACTCGGTTGGGCGGAGTTGTCGAATTACCGGCGGATGGATGTGCGCGGTCTGGAAGATGAGGATCAGCCGCTCGTGCCGGGCAAAATGGTGGTTTCGCAACCGACGTCAAAGAGTGAAGTCACGCTGGAAACGATTCGTCCGATGGATCGCACGGCGAGAGGCCCGATTCGAGTGCAGGCGTTTCAGTTGAAGGCGATATCACGGAGCATGAAACCCAGGCGGAGGCGTGTTCTTGACGCCGGTTGCTCGAACCCGGCGTTTCCGGAGTGATAATTTCGATCGATGTGCAAGATGAACGGGTGTATGCGGCAGAATGATACGATTGACTCAATTCGAAAGGTTCGAGTTTTCGGAAGGATATGATGGGAGGTCAATGAGCCGATCAAATGTTCGGAAATCTTCCCTGCGTTACGGTGTTGAACGAACGAAGTTTGATGATGAACCTCGCACGCGACATTTTTTGCGGTGGGTGATGGTCATTGTCGCGATCAGTTTAGTCGGGGGGCTGGTAGCATCATCAACTTGGGCGCAGGATGATTCGGCTCAGCCGGTGAAGGAGCCGGAGGCCGCTCACACTGAGCGGGTGATGGCGGCGGGTGACGGCACGCACCTGTGGTTTCTTCGCGTAAGAGAGTCGTCGGACGGAGTTCGTTATCGCGTTGCGCATCATCTGGGTGAAATGGGGCCGGGGGCGGCGATTGATGCGCTAGTGTTACCGGTTCGTCCGGAAGCGATGGAGGCGGTGGGTGGATCGCTGTATTGCATTTATGAGCCGGTCAATGTGGGGAGCGGGCCGAAGACTCGGCAGGTTTCACGGGCGACAGTCGTTCAGGATTCACAGGGGCGCTGGAAGTACGATTCGCCGGCCCGATCGGGGCGCATTATCACGCCGCTTCCGGGCTTCGGTGAGATTCTGGGAATAACCAACGACGATCGTCAACCGCTCGTGCTGATGCGATTTCGGGGGAAAAAAGAGGCGACAGAATCGGCGGGAAACGAGTCGGCGAAATACCCTGCCGAAAGTTCGCCGAACTCATTGGGTCAGGCCGAGCAATCTTCCAAGGTATCGGGTGAGCCAAATCCTGAGGCAGAAGAACCGACGGAGAAGACGTGGTGGCCGATTGATGAATCGACAGGGGGGAGCGTGCTTTTGCGATTGGGGATCGGGAAATGGGAGCGTATTGCGTTGCCTGATGAAGCGCGCCAAAACGAGGGAGCATGTCGATTGCTCCCGGGGGCGCGTCCGGTTTTGGTGAGTTCATCATCCGGAAGCGGCTCAACATCAGGGAGCGACAAGAGTCCGCGTGCGAAGATGTACATTCTGAGAGAAGACCTGACGTGGAGCGGCCCGACCGAGATCGACTTGAATGTCGGATCGATCGAATCAGCCGCCACGGTTTCAGGTCAGACGATTATTGCGACGCCCGGCTCCGATCGATCGACGGTCGTGATCAATTGCCTGAGAAGCGGTGAAATAATTCCGATCTGCACACTGACTGATCAAACGCCGGGGCGCACGCTCGTCTCGATTCCCGGTGCGATCGGATTGATGGATTTGAATACGTCGGAGCACACGGTCGTCTTGACGCGAATCGATTTAGAATCCGGAAAGACGATTGACACGACCAACATGAATCAACCGATTCGTCTCGATAGCGAGGATTTCAGTCCGCTGATTCTGGTTGGTGCACTGCTGCTCACGATCGTCATCGTGTTCATCGTTCGGCCCGATCCGACGGCGGTTCGGATCTCACTCCCGGAGGGGGCGTCGCTTGCGAGTCCGAGGCGTCGTCTGGCGGCGGCGGTGATTGATTTCATTCCGAGTTCAATACTGGCGATTCTTATTCTCGGAGCGTCACCCATCGAGTTATTGAATTGGCCGTTGGTCACTCGCGATATCGGTGATGCTCAATGCGTACTCATCGCCATTCTCATAACCGTGGCGCACAGTGCGCTTTCGGAGATGGTGACGGGACGAACGCTCGGCAAGGCGCTCGTGGCTTCCCGAGTGCTTGATACGAGCGGAGTTCGCGCATCCGCCAAGCAGGTTTTCGTTCGAAACGCGCTGAAGATCGTGGTTCTCGTGGTTCCGCCGCTTGCGTTGTTTGTTTTTATGAATCCGTTTCGCCAGCGATTGGGCGATCTCGTGGCGAGAACAGTGGTGGTCGTCGAGCGGGTGCAGGGTGAGAATACGGAATCGAGCAGCAGTGAATAACCGTGAAGGGCTCCGAGGTCGAACAATCGGTTTTTGCCCGCTCATCAACTGACGTTCCACCCGTCAGTTGAACACGGGACCATCAAGTTCATCCGCGCCAACTTGTCCGATGTAATCAAGTTCGAATACTCGAATTGGTTTCGTCCCAGTTATCGGCGGTTTATTTTTTCCTTGGTGAGCCGTTGATTGGACGTCCGGGTTCGAATCGCCCATTTCCCGTTCAGCCGCCGAAATCGAGTTAATTGGCGTTCCAATACAGTCGATCATGAAGATGGTTCTTCATCCGTTTCGTAAGAGGAATGGTCCCGTTGCGGGCGATCTTTTGGGATATTCGTTTGCCAGTCAGTCAGAGGTGAGGTAGATGGAACACGAACGCATACGGCAGTTTGTGCGTCAGGACGTATCGATGCCGAGCATTCTGCGCATCGCCGAGGAAGATACGAACCAGATTCACTTCTCCGGCGCTCTTGAAGCATCGCTCAACGAAGTGGCGCTTCAGGTGAACGTCGTGGATGTCGGACACGGCGGTGTGGGAGTTGAATCCAGCGTGTTCTTACCGCGAAATGCGCGCGGTATTCTCGAAATTTTCAAAGAAAAGTCCTCGGGCGCCTCAGTTCAATCTTTGAAGAATCGTGATCAGGTCATTCTGACGGAAGCGATCACCATCAAGCGATGTTCGCAGATCAGTCGACTTCCGACCTATAACCTGGGGCTTGCGTTTTGCTCCGTTTCGCCGGAATTGACGGCGCAACTCGACCGGTTGATGTCACCGAGCTCGGCTGAAACCGACGTTGACGAAACGGTCGCTGATCCGACCTCCCGACGAACGGACGGGGGCGTGAACGGTGCTTGATTCATCAGCATTTCTGGAACAGGCGCTCCTGGAAGAAGGGGTGATCACCACGGGCGATCTCGATGAATGTCGCCTTCTCGCCGCCGAAGTGCAATGCTCGGTGTGTGAGGCGATGGTGACGCTCGGCAAAGTTGACGGGCGGACGATCGCGCTGACCAAGGCGTACATCTGCGAAGCGCCGTTCGTCGATCTGGACCACTTCGAAATCAATTTTGAAAACGCGCGATTTCTTCCGAAGGCGCTGGCGGAGAAGGACGTCGTCTTCCCCCTCTTTGTTATGCGCGGAGTCGTTACGCTCGGCACCGACGATCCGCTGAATCTATCGGTGATGGACGATGTTCGTCAAATCCTCAAACGAGAAATCGAGCCGGTTCAATGCGAATCGAGCGCACTGAAAAAGGTCATCGCGAGCGCGTACGGCCTCGGCCTCGGGTCCGTGGCAGAGGACGCTGAATCTTCGGGCGTGAAATCACATGCGACGGCGAAGGACGATGGCACCGAGCGCGGGCCGATCATCGACGCAGTCAACACGATTCTCGTTGATGCCATTCGATGCGGCGCTTCGGACGTTCATCTCAACCCGGATCAAACCATATTGCACATTCGGTTTCGAATTGATGGTCGCCTTCAGCCGAGGCAAGGGCCGTCGCTGAACATGTATTCGAAAATCGTACAGCGCCTCAAAGTCATGGCGCATCTCGATCTCACGCAATCAAGGAGGCCGCAGGACGGTAAATTCCGTTTCGAGCATGAGAATCAGACCATTGACGTGCGCCTCAGCATCCTTCCCACGGTGGACGGCGAGAACGTGGTGATGCGACTGCTCTTCGGTCAGGGGCGCGTGGCGCGATTTGACCAACTGGGGATGAGCGATGAGGTGTCGCGACAATTGCAGGAGATCATCAGACAGCCGTACGGCATGCTGCTCGCGACGGGTCCGACCGGCAGCGGAAAGACGACCACACTCTATTCCATTCTTGATAAGATCAACACGCCAGATCGCAATATTCTGACGATTGAAGACCCCGTGGAAATTCGCATGCCGATGATCCGCCAGATTCAGGTCAATCACGAAATCGGGTTGACGTTTGCGAGCGCACTCCGTTCGATTCTCCGGCAGGATCCGGACATCATTTTCGTCGGCGAAATTCGAGATGCGGAAACGGCGGAGATCGCGTTGCAGTCGGCACTGACGGGGCACTTCGTTTTGTCGACGCTGCACACCAATGATTCAGCCGGAGCCGTGGCCCGCTTACTTGATTTGGGTCAACCGGCGTTTGTCATTAATTCTGCGGTGCTCGGTGTCATCGCGCAGCGACTCGTTCGGCGAACCTGCGAGCACTGCGCTGCGGTGGATCATCCCGATGCAACGCTCCTTTCGCTCGTCGGCCTTTCGGATGATCGCGGGATGAGGAAAGGGCGAGGATGCCCCCATTGTCTTCAAACGGGCTACCAGGGGCGCACGGGAATCTATGAATTATTGAGCATGTCGCCTCCGTTAAAAAATGCAATCGCCCATGGCGCTTCGACGGAGGAAATCCGTCAGATCAGCATGCAGGAAGGGGCGTACCTGATGTGGCGTGACGGGATCGACAAAGCCCGCCTGGGTCAGACCACCCTTGATGAGGTTTTGCGGGCTGTTCCCGTGGATGAGATACAGAGGCAATCCGCAACGTTGGCTCAAGGGGCGCGGACCACCAACGGGAACGCGCGGCGCTCTGATTCGAAGGGAGCGCAGGCAGCATGAGTGCAATCGCATTTGAATTCAAGGCGTTGTCGTCCGACGGATCGGTGCAAAAGGGAGTCACGAAGGCAGTGTCCGAGAGCGCCGCGTTTCAGCAGATCATCTCGTCGGGTTTGACGCCGATTCAGATTCGGGCCCTGCACGGTCGAAGACGATCAGGCGCCGGCCGCGGCGCGCGCTCGATCGGATTGCGGGAACTGAGCGTTTTCACCTACCAGTTCTCGGTTTTGACTGAAGCGCGCATTCCGATCGCGGAAGGGCTGCGGTCGATTGCCGATGAAGAATCAAACGAGAAACTCAAATCGATCATTGAACAAGTCGCCGCGAGCATCAGCGCGGGGAGCTCGATCACGGAAGCGCTTGGACCATTTCAATCGGTGTTCGGCGAGGTCTACATTCAGACGATTCATGCCGCGGAGAAAAGCGGCAACCTCGTGCGAGTGTTAAATCACCTGGCGGAGATGCTGGATCGCGAAGTTGAGACTCGTTCGCAAGTTCGATCGGCGCTTCTGTACCCGATTTCGGTGATGAGCATGCTCGTCATTGCGGTCTTCTTTCTTCTGACGGTGGTCGTGCCGAGGTTTGCGGAAATGTTCGCTTCGCGCGGCGTGGATTTGCCGCTTCCCACGCGGGCGCTGCTTTCGTTGAGTGCGCTCATCGTGCAGATGTGGTGGGTTGTAATTCCCGCCGGGGCCATTATCTACCTCCTCAGCCGGCGGGTTCGTTCGTCGTCCACGGCTTCGCTCAAGGTCGATCGACTGTTGCATCGAGTTCCGGTCGTGCGATCACTTCTGCAATCGGCGGCCCTTTCGCGTTTTGCTCATGTATTCGGGATTTCGCTCTCCAGCGGTCTGGGACTGATCGACTGCCTTGAAATGGCGGGGCACGCTTCGGCGCGACCGCTTCTCCTTCGTGATGCGTCCCGTATGGCGGAGCAGGTAGCGCAGGGGGGGACTTTGACGAATGTAATGCCCGCATGTTCTTATTTGACGGGATTTGTTCGCCGGCTTCTATCGGCGGGGGAGCAGTCGGCCGATATGCCCGGCATGTGTCAGATTATCGCCCGACACTACGACCGGGAGGTCCGGTATCTGGCGAAAAATATTTCGACGCTGATCGAGCCGATCATGGTTGTCGCTCTGGCGTCGGTCGTTTTGTTTGTCGCCTTGGCCATTTTCCTACCAATGTGGAACATGATGGCGGTCGTTGGCGGCTGACGGGTAGGGCAGGAGAGAGAATCCGAATGCACTCGTTTCGGTCTGATTCGAGACGGGCTCTGAAGAAGTGTGGCGCAACGAAACAATCGTGAAAGGATTTACCGAAATGACGCAGAGAACCTACAAAAGTCGGAACGCATTTACTCTCATCGAACTGATTGCCGTCATCGTCGTGCTGGCAATTCTGTCGGGTGTGG
>Ga0210044_10003018_pt1 | contig 24344 bp, 24 predicted proteins | sample CryGey13umfilter_2_FD_183959 | JGI IMG/M metagenome (GOLD analysis project Ga0210044, IMG submission 183959) | Groundwater microbial communities from aquifer in Utah, USA - Crystal Geyser 4/9/14 3 um filter (SPAdes) (version 2) | ecosystem: Environmental > Aquatic > Deep subsurface >... | reverse complement strand
TATTCGGGGACTACTAGTAGCCAACAACATCCCGGCCGTTGTAGAAGACAGATCTTTTGGGATGATTCCTGAAACCATGGGGGACCTCAGCGTGATCAAAGTGATGGTCAGGGAACATGACCTTGAAAGAGCGGAAAGACTGCTGAAAGACCAGGAAGATACTGTGACGGAAGAGGAGGAGGAGGGCGTATCCGAAGACTGATCTTGGGAGCGCTTCTATTCGGTACTATACTGACGCCGGTTCAAGCTGAAACCATACGGGTCGGTGTGTCACTAAACCGGAATGAAGTGCGTTTTCATACGGATGCAAAACTGAAGATTAACCATAACAGGAGAACTATTCGAACTGTGCCCGGTGGCTCCACATTTCGCATATGGCTGGGTAACGGGGGCGGTGCTGTATTGGATCAGCCCGGGTGGGTTGTACAGGTGGGAGCATATAGCAGTCATTCTTCCGTGGAGCTGTGTCAGAAGATGTTGGCCGGGTTCACCGATGAGAAACCCAAGGTGGAATACGTTCGGAAGCGAAATCTTTACTTTGTCCATTATGGCCCCTACGAGTCTCTGAGCGAGGCATCGGCGATCAAAGATTTGCTGAAGCTCAATGGCTTCAGTGATGTCTTCATCACAAGTGGCGATGTCAAAACTCGAAAAAAAGCCATGCTCTACCTGATAACCAGTGAATACGACAAACATGCGCTCCATCATGAATCCATTACATTGGAATGCAGTTCTCCCATTATTGTGGAGGGAACGCAATATCGGGGGAAGTTGCAGATCCGGGTAAATGGAGATCGTTTCAATATTATTAATATAGTTGATATTGAGGAATATCTCCGGGGTGTGGTTCCGGCGGAGATGGGTGGAACTTTGTACCCTCAGATAGAGGCGTTGAAGGCCCAGGCAGTGGCGGCAAGAACCTACGTTTATTACAACCTGGGCCAATTCAAGTCTCTGGGCTTTGACATCTGTGCCAGCCAGAGCTGTCAGGTTTATAAAGGGATCAATGCGGAGCAGGACAGGACCGACCGTGCGGTAGCTGCCACCCGTGGTGAAATCCTGACTTATAAGGGAAAGCCTATCAACGCCCTTTTTACGGCGTTCTGCGGCGGGCAGACTGAAGATGTGGAAAACGTGTTTGAGGGGGGACCTGTCCCGTACCTGAAATCGGTTCAATGCGGAGGGGCGGACGGTGATTGGATTTCCCAGAACCTGACAACAATGGCAACATTGCCGCTGTTGGAAACCCCATACGTCGATCAGCCATCCCTGGCAGTTGTCCGGATGTTTGAAGACGGCTTCCTTAAAAAGGAGGATCTGGGACATCTCAATGAAGTTGCCACCGTGGCGTTTAGTGGTGAATTTCTCGGAACTCTTTTAACGAAGCTGGGGGTTCCACTGCCGAAAACAGAATTGAAATCGAACTCTCTGAAAGAGATTGCGGTATATCTCAGCAGCGCCTTTCTGGATACGGATGACACCACAGATCTGCTCAGAGCAGGTTTGCTTCGTCAGCCTTGCCCCGATGTTTCAGCCCGCATGGTTGATGTTGTGGCAATTGGTGAAAATATCCAGGAAGTTCTCAACCAGGAGGATGCACCCACACTCAGATTCAAGGTGGTTGATAAAGACTTTCTGGACTTGAATCCGGCACCGGACTTTCTGTTTTATTCAGCCGGAGACCAGTTGATACCGGCCTCCATAGCCAGGATAAGATTTGGAGATCGTATCCGCTACATGGAAAAACCGGACGGTATAGCTGCCGTTGAAATACTGACACGGGAATCCCAGAGCGCCTTGAATGACAGCTTTGTTTCCTCGTATCGCTGGTTCCGTTTCCTGTCTGCCAGTCAATTGAGTGTTAACGTAAATCGCTATATCAAAGTCGGGAAACTGACTGATATTTCTGTGGCAAAAACCACTGCTACGGGCCGCGTGGCAGCCCTCAAAGTAAGCGGAACAACTGGAAGTGGTGTGATTCGGGGCCTGAAGATCAGATGGACGCTGGGGGGCAAGGAAAATAAATTCCGGCTCTTCAAAAGGCTGGACAAGGATGGGAGTCTGCTTGGTGTGTATCTGACAGGAAGCGCCTGGGGCCATGGAGTCGGCATGTGTCAGGTAGGAGCATTCGGAATGGCCACGAAGGGCTATTCCTACACGGATATTCTGAAGCATTACTATACTGGAGTTGAAATTGAGCAAATCGGGAAATAGAGTGTTTCTCCTTACCAACGACGACGGACCTTTTTCGGAAGGTGTGCAAAAACTGGGAGAATCCTTGCGTCGGTTTGGCAGAGTGGTAACAGTTGTGCCGCACCAGGAGATGTCCGGTTCTTCCCATGCTTTGACATTAAATCGGCCGCTTCAACTGAATGAAATTGAGCCTGACTTCTATATTGTAGATGGAACACCAGCTGATTGCACCTACCTCGGACTTTTCCACATCCTAAAAGAAGACCGCCCTGATGTTGTTGTTTCCGGAGTTAACAAGGGCTACAACATGGGAGAGGATGTGATTTATTCCGGTACTGTAGCAGGTGCCATGGAAGGATTTTTCCATGATATTTCGGGAGTGGCGCTTTCCGCGAAAAACCTTCAAAATCTGCCCGCCATTCTGGATCATTTTTCCAATTTGTTTCCGCGGATTCTGGTGATGGAAGACAAGGCGATGCTCAATATCAACTACCCAGAGGGAGAGATTCGGGGAACAGTTATGACCCGTCTTTCCAGCCGGATATATCCGGGCAATGTGGAGCCATGTCGCCAGTCCCGGAATCAGCAGGCTCTCTGGATCGGTGGCGTCCCTCCCGCCTGGTCGGACAGGCCCGGTACCGACATTGTGGAAGTACTGAACGGTTTTGTCTCTGTGACACCGCTTCAGCCGGATTTGACGGACTTCAAGGAAATGGAGAAAGTGGAAACATGTTTGAAAATCTGAGAGCAAAGATGGAGAAAAGCGCCAACTCAAAATGGGCGGTTGTAACACTGATGGCAGTTTCCTTTATTGAGAGTTCATTTTTCCCATTGCCACCGGATGTTATTCTGATCCCCATGATCATCCTGAAAAAAAAGAAGTGGGTGTACTATAGTGTGGTTTGCACCGCTGGTTCTGTTGTGGGGGGATTGGTCGGTTATCTGATTGGTTACCAATTCTATAACCTTTTGGGCGTGAAACTGATAGGTTTCTACCATGCTCAGCATCAGTTTGCGCTGGTGGAATCATTTTATAGACAGTACGGATTTTTCGCCGTCTTCACAGCGGGATTCACTCCGATTCCATACAAGGTTTTTACCATTGTGGCGGGTGTTTTCAAAATGAATGTTGCTTCGTTCACCATCGCCTCTATTTTCGGGCGTGGCGGACGATTTCTCCTGGAGGGTTTCCTCATCTTCAAGTACGGTGAAAAAGCTGTTGTCTTTCTCGAAAAACACGCAATCCTTGCAACTATACTTACGATAGTGCTGGTAATTCTGGCAGTGGTCCTATGGAAGATGTGGGTGTAAGGCGCGTTCATCTTATTGTGCACGGCCGGGTTCAGGGCGTGGGCTTTCGCTTCTTTGCTGCTACTGTTGCGGCTCGACACAACATCAGAGGTTTTGTGCGAAACCGTATGGATGGTACTGTGGAAATTGACGCAGAGGGAACAGAAGAACGGCTGCAATCCTTTCTCGCTGAAATCCGTCGCGGGCCCAGCTATGGCCATGTGGACCATGTGGAAGAAGCCTCCCTTCCCGCAAAAGGCTATCGCAGCTTTGACATTGCCAGGTAGCTAGTGTGCCGCATGGCAGTGCCTGTCAGGGAGAGCGAATCAACAATAAAGGAATGGCGATGCTGTGTTTCAGTTTGTCGGAAACGCTGCCGAACAGAATGTCACCGAGAATGTGGTGACCATGTGTGGCCATGGCCACCAGGTCGTAGTCTTTCTCCCTGATTTCTTTCAGAATTTCTTCTTCCGGTTCACCCGTACGGAAAACAACATGGGTATCAACCCCGGCTTCCTGGAGCGTGGCGCGGTGGGCTTTCAGTTGTGTTTCCGCCTTCTCTCCCAGTGCGCGCTTCTGGTCCAGCGTATGTGCGTGAATTACATGGAGGAGAAATACCTTCGCTTCATTCTGTTTTGCCAGGAGTGAGATGTGGGCGATGATGGCATCATCCACCGGGGAGCAGTCCATGGTTACGAGAATATTTTTATAAACCTGCATGTCAGGCACCTCCCGCAAGGGTTGAATAGAGAAGATAAATATTCAGGAGAATGACGATTCCGGAAATCACGACAGCAGAGACAAATTCCAGGGCACGGCTCCGGAAGCCTTTCATCAATTTCTTGTCACGGCAGAGAATCAGCAGGGGTACCAGGGTGAAAGGAAGCTGAATGCTCAACACAACCTGGCTGAAAATCAAAATTTTGAACGTGTCCATACTGAGAATAATGATAAGAAAAGATGGAATGGCTGTTACAAAAACAGAGATTCGGTAGAGGAGTGTCCGAGGGTCTTCCGGTTTTCCCAGAAAACCGGTGATGACGTTTACCTCCGCCATGGAGGATGTAACGGATGATCCAACACCAGCGAAGACGAGGGCAAGGGCAAAGAGGAAACCGGCCAGCGGCCCGGCCAGTGGTTTCAATGTTTCCGATGCCTGTTCAATGCTGCTGACAGTGATATGGTTTCGCGCAAATACGGCGGCGGCCACGATTATCATTGCCGAATTCACAATCCATCCCATTGTCATGGCAAACAGGGTGTCCAGTTTTTCGTATCGAATCAGGCTCTGCTTTTCATTTTCTGAAACACCCCATTTGCGGCTGTGGATTACGTTGGAGTGGAGGAAGATGTTGTGGGGCATAACCACCGCGCCGAGGATAGCCATTGCCACGTAGATGCTGCTCCTGTCGACGCTGGGAACCACGATGGCCGGTGCCAGGGTTGCCCAATCAGGGCTGACAATCAAGATTTCAATCACATAGCAGATGGCGATAATTCCCAGAAAACCGATGATAATGGCTTCCAGCCGATGATAGCGCTGGCTGACGATCAGGAATACCTCCATAACAACAGTAAGGAGGGCGCCCATCCATAGTGGCATTCCAAACAGGAGGTTGAATCCGATGGCGCCGCCGATGAGCTCCGCTGCATCTGTTGCCACGCAGGCCAGAACAATGGTTCCGCCGAGAAAAGCTGTGACAGGACGGGGAAAGTGGTCCCGAATATTGGCGGCCAGTGATTTTCCGGTGGCAATTCCAAGTTTGGCCGCCATGTGCTGAATCACAATCAGCATGATTGTGCTTAAGGTAATTACCCAGAGCAGTTTGTAGCCGAACCTTGACCCTCCCTCAATGTTGGTGGCCCAGTTGCCGGGGTCAATGAATCCCACTGTGACCAGGAATCCCGGACCGAGAAAGCTCAATAGTGTTTTGAAGGGAAATTTTTTTTCCGCTATGCCGGTGTGTTTCATATTTGAGTCTCCAATAACAAAGCAGATTTTAAATCATTGCAAGGTAGAACCAGTTTACGTTGTCTTCTTTCCGTCGTCAAGGGATCAGGGACAAGTGGGGAAAAGTTTAAGTAGAAGGCAAGGTTAAGCAAAGGCAGGGACGGGGGTTAGTTTCTATTCCCGGTGGCATTTGGCCACTTAACGGATATTCGGCACCCGGATGCCCAATCCGGGCGTCCCTCAATTTGATTTTATGGAATTGAAAGAATCCAGAAAATCAGAGAATAGGCCATTCCCCTTTTCCTCTGAATCTGTTCTGGACTCAACCTCAACCTTGCCTTCTACTCAACCTCAATCTTTATTTCCCGCAAAGCAGGAAGGATCTTGTGATTGGCTTTCGGGAAGGGAAGGGAGGCAATGTCTTCCATTTTGGCCCAGCGGAAGGGGAGGTAACTGGTAAGCGTGCCGGAGGTGATGGTGCAGTAAAAGGCAGTGAGTAGAATTTTGAAATGGGTGTAGGCATGACGGATGGTGGTGATCTCCTTTCCGACCTTGACCTTAACAGCAAGTTCTTCCATGCATTCCCGCTTCAGCGCATCGGGGAGTGTTTCTCCTTTTTCTACTTTTCCACCGGGAAACTCCCATAAGCCACCTAAGAGGCCATTCTCAGGCCTTTTTTGAATCAGCATCCGTCCGCTGGAATCGGTGATGACAGCCACGACAATTCTATACTGGGGAACGGGTCGTTTTCGGGACTTAATCGGCAGTTCTGAGACGAGGTTCTTTTGTTTTGCCAGGCAGTTATGTCGGATCGGGCAACCGTCGCAGCCGGGAGATGCGGGAGTGCAGATTGTGGCACCCAGCTCCATCATGGCTTCATTGAATTCACCGGGTTTGTTTTCAGGTATTTTTTCAGCCAGCAGAGCGGCGATGTTTTTTCGGGTTGCGGGTTGGGCAATGTCATATTCAAGTGCGAAAATGCGGCAGACGGTGCGAAGCACGTTCCCATCCACAACCGGGATGGCGTGGCCGCAGGCGATGCTCATGACGGCGGCTGAGATGTATGGACCAACTCCGGGAAGCTGGCGAAAGAGTTCCGGTTGGTCAGGGATGACGCCGTTGAATCGTTCCATGACAACTTCGGCTGCTCTGTGCAAATTACGGGCCCTTGCGTAGTAACCCAATCCCTCCCAGAATTTCAGCACATCCTCCTGATCCGCTTTCGCCAGGGTTGAAACAGTCGGGAAGGCTTCTATAAAACGATGAAAGTAGGGAATAACCGTGTCCACACGGGTCTGTTGAAGCATGACTTCGGAAACCCACACCCGGTAAATGCTTCGGTTTTGCCGCCAGGGTAGATCCCGCCGGTTTCCTTTGAACCATTTGAGCAGTTTGCCCGGCCAACTGTCATCCATCACTTTTTCTCACTCATATTCGTCCCACGCTTTGATGGCAAGGTCATCTTCCGTATACCGGGCAAGCGCCCGGATGAAGTAGGAAGCGACCCGGAGGTTGGTGATCAGCGGGATGTTCCGGTCAATGGCGTGGCGGCGGATGCGATAGTCGTTTTCGAGCTCTTCAGGGGTATCGTCTTTCGGAATATTGATGACAAGATCTACCTTGTCCTGATCCATGCAGGCCAAGGCTCCGGGGTCCTGATTATCCGACGGCCAGTGGACTGTTTCAGCAGGAATGTCAAAACGTCCCATAAAACCTGCGGTTCCCGGAGTGGCGTACAGGCGGCAACCCAGGTCCTGCAGTTCCCGCAACGCGTCCAGAAACTGGACTTTGTGTTCAAGGGTTCCGGTGGATAGCAGGATGCCTTTTTTCGGGACGTGAAATCCAACAGACAACATGCTTTTCAGAAACGCCTCGTATACATCATCACCGATGCAGGCCACTTCGCCGGTTGAGGCCATCTCCACCCCCAGTATCGGGTCGGAACCCTTCAACCGGGTGAAGGAAAATTGGGGAGCTTTGACGCCAACGTAGTCCATATCGAAGGAGGAGCGGTGAATCTTCGGCAGTTTCCGTCCCATGATCAGCCGGGTTGCGGCGTCGATGAAGTTGATCCGGTAGATTTTGGACACAAAGGGGAAGCTCCGGGACGCTCTCAGATTGCACTCAATGACTTTGACTTCGTTGTCTTTGGCGATGAACTGGATGTTAAATGGTCCCGTAATGCGGAGTGCCCGTGCGATTTCCCGGGTGATGACTTTCACCCGTCTCATGGTTTCCAGCCAGGTCCGCTGGGGTGGCAATACCAGCGTCGCGTCTCCTGAATGGACCCCGGCATTTTCCACGTGTTCAGAGACAGCATAACAGTACAATTCTCCTTTTTCTCCCACCGCGTCCATTTCAATCTCACGGGCACCGGTAATGAACTTGCTGATCACCACCGGGTGGTCCCGGTTGACTTCGGAGGCCCGTTCCAGGTAAGACCGTAATTCGTCCCGGTTCAGTGCCGTACTCATGGCGGCGCCGCTGAGAACGTAGGACGGACGAATCAGTACCGGGTAGCCGACAGTGTCGGCAAAATGCTCGGCATCCTCCAGACAGGTCAGTTCCTCCCATCGCGGCTGGTCGATGCGCAGTGTGTCCAGAAGTGCGGAGAATTTATGCCTGTCCTCAGCCTTGTCAATGTCGTCCGGGTCGGTTCCAAGTAGAGTTACACCGTTTCTTTTCAGGGGCAGAGCCAGGTTGTTGGGGATCTGGCCACCCATGGAAACAATTACGCCTGCCGGCTGTTCCTTATCGTGAATGTCCATCACCCGTTCATGGGTCAGCTCTTCAAAGTAGAGTCGGTCACAGATATCGTAATCGGTGCTGACGGTTTCGGGATTACAATTGATCATGATCGTTTTGTATTCCATCTCTTTCAGCGTGGAAACAGCGTTGACACAACACCAGTCAAATTCAACCGACGAGCCGATCTTGTATGGGCCACTCCCCAGTACGACCACGGCACTGTCCGGTTGGAATTCCACGTCATCTTCCGCACCGGAATAGGTCATGTAGAGATAATTGGTCCGTGCAGGAAATTCTCCCGCCAGTGTGTCAATCTGCTTGATCGCGGGGACAATTCCGACGGTTTTCCGGTGGTCCCGGACGGCCTCTTCACTGCAGTTCCACAAGTTTGAAAGCTGAAGGTCGGAAAAACCCTTTTGCTTGGCTTCCCGGAGCAGGACCTCCGGGATCGATTCCAGCGTGAATTCTGAAAGTTTCTTGCCCAATCCGACAATATTATTCAATTTGTGAATGAACCACGGCGTAATTCGCGTTTGTCCGTGGATTTGATCCACAGACCAACCCCGGTCCAGGGCGGATGCCACGGCATACAGGCGGTTGTCCGTCGGATGGGTCAAGGCCTGTTCCAGATCATCGAACCGGTCCCGGTTTCCGACCAGACCGATTCGCCCGTTGTTCAACATTCGGATTGATTTCTGAATCGCCTCTTCAAATGTCCGTCCGATGGACATGACTTCTCCGACGGATTTCATTTCGGATCCGATCAGGCGGCTGACGTTATGAAACTTCTCCAGGTCCCAACGGGGCAGTTTGACCACCACATAATCCAGCGCCGGCTCAAAGCAGGCGGAGGTGGTCCCCGTTACCATGTTCTTGATAGCGATCAAGGCCTGTCCCAGCGCCAGTTTGGCAGCGATGAAGGCCAGCGGGTATCCGGTGGCTTTGGAGGCCAGTGCGGAACTCCGGGAGAGACGGGGATTGATTTCGATAATCCGGTAGTCACCGGATTTGGGATCCAGTGCGTATTGAATGTTGCATTCTCCGACGATGCCGAGATGTCGAACCGCCCGGATGGCGATGGACCGGAGATGAAAGTTCTCCGCAGCATTCAATGTCTGGACCGGCGCCACTACGGCGCTTTCACCTGTATGAATCCCCATGGGATCCAGATTTTCCATCGAGCAGACGACGATACAGTTGTCGAAGCGGTCCCGGACGACCTCATATTCCACTTCCTTCCAGCCAAGCAGGGACTCTTCAACCAGTATGTGATCGGCGTAGCTCAGTGCCTTGCTGACTGTTTCCGTTAGCTGGTCTTCATTTTCCACTACGCCTGAGCCCAACCCCCCCAAGGCGAAGCCGGCACGGATCATGACCGGGTAGCCGATGGATCCGGCTGCTTTGCGGGCCTCTTCCAGCGATCTGGCGATACGGCTCTTCGGCACATTCAGGTCAGCCCGTCCCATCTCGTTGGTGAACAGATTTCGATCTTCCGTTTTTAGAATGGCTTCCACCGGCGTTCCCAGCACTTCCACGCGATGAGTGGCCAGATCTCCATTCCCGGCCAGTTCAAGACCCACATTCAACGCCGTTTGTCCGCCGAAACCCAGCAGAATACCGTCGGGCTTCTCCCTTTCGATAACCCTCCTGGCGAATGATGCCGTCAGGGGAAGAAAATATACGCGGTCCGCGAGACCTTCCGATGTCTGGATGGTTGCGATATTCGGATTAATGAGAACAGTCTGGATTCCCTCTTCTTTCAGGGCCTTGATTGCCTGGCTTCCGGAATAATCGAATTCACCGGCTTGTCCGATGCGAATCGCGCCGGAGCCCAGGATCAACACTTTTCTGACCTGGGTGTTCATGAAAGAGCCCTCGCGAACATATCAAAAATGAACTCGGTATCGTCCGGACCCGGTGAAGCTTCCGGATGGAATTGTGCGCCGAAAAAGGGTCTCGAAATATGAAGAATACCTTCATTGGTTTCATCGTTGTGATTCACAAACCACTCCCGCCAGTCCTGGGGGAGCGTAGAAGCATCCACGGCATATCCATGGTTCTGAGAGGTGATATGGCAGCGACTGGTACCCATTTCCAGGCATGGTTGATTCTGTCCCCTATGACCGAACTTCATTTTGTATGTTTTTGCGCCTGCGGCCAGGCCCATGATCTGGGAACCCAGACAGATTCCCAGCATCGGGAGATTGCATTCCATGGCCTTACGAACATGATCCACTGTGCTTGTGCAGAGCGAAGGGTCGCCAGGTCCATTGGAAATGAGCACGCCATCCACTGGTTCCCGATTGAAATCAAAATCCCACGGAACACGGAGTACAGAAATGTCCCGTTTCAGAAAAGCGCGAATGATATTGTTCTTCACTCCACAATCCACCAGGGCGATCCGTTTGGCACCCCGTTCGTAGAGTATTGGTTCAGTAATAGAGACTTCTGCGGCAAGATTTCGTTTATTGGGGTCTTCAAAATCAAGAGAATGGTCGCCGAAGACAACTCTGCCCGACATTGTACCCGATTCCCTGAGACGCTTGGTCAACATGCGGGTATCGAGTCCATACAGGGCGGGAATGTTCTCTTCAATCAGCCAGTTTGAAAGGGACCGTACTGCCGTGGAGTGGGAGTAATGGTCTGAATAATCCGCAACGATCAAACCGGAAACCTGGATTCTATCGGACTCGAAAAAGCGCAGCATCCCGTCTTCAAGGTCATTTCCCGGGACACCGTAGTTACCTGCCAGTGGCCATGTCATGATCAGGATCTGGCCACGATAGGATGGGTCCGTGAGGTTTTCCGGGTAGCCTACCATGCCGGTATTGAATACGACTTCGCCTGTAGCGGGCGTTGTCGCACCGAAACTGAATCCTTCCAGTACCGTGCCGTCGGCAAGCTCAAACCGTCCTTTTGCCCGTCCGTAGTCCATTCGTCCCCCATACTGTTTATGGCTTGCGAGAATGCCTGCTCAGCCCGAAGGCTTCTTTTCCCATCAGGTGATTCTCTGTCCTGAAAAAGCTAACATATCGGCCCGGTTGAGACAACAGAAAGAATGTCCAGGTTTCCCTTGGCAGCGCCGGCATCCCAAATGTTGAGCAATGCATCTTAAGTGTGAGACAGCATAGACACAGGTATCGATCAGTTACTTGAATGAAGGACATGAAAGAAGAAGCGCATCGATAAACGTTTGTCCCGAAACGGATAAATTCAATGAATGAAAGAGGAAGCTGATTCCCTCCTTCTTATGTGTCAATTTTCTGTCAGAGACGAAGTGATTCGAAGGCGAAGTGGAGGCCTTTTTTTGGCAGGATTGAACGGATATACACTGAAATAAAGACTTTACAATTTCTCCACAGAATCTGTGGAAAACGTTGTGGAAAAAGGCTTAAAAAACGATAAAATCCCAGCAATGACACGGGGTTTAACAGATTGCACAATTCGTGGGTATGCAGAACAAGTCCTTCCATAACATTAAGTTACAAATATTGGATAGTGATTACACATGGCCATAATCCATTTGGTCAATGTTTTTGACAGAAGATCCAGTTCTTTCATCACAATGCGGCATTAAAGAGAATGATTCCGAGCTGAGATTCCCTGTTCCGGTTTTGCATGGTTCGTCCTGTCCGACAATATTTCCTGGCTTCAGAAACCTTCCGTCGAGGCATCACTCAGCGACTGTTAGATTCAGTTTTCTTGATTTCCAGCGACCCTGAAAGTCTTTCTGAAAGGATGCGTATGTTTTCAGACAGCTTTCGGATGTGCTGAATCTCGTCTGACCTGTCTTTCCCTTCTTCCTTGTGTTTTCTGACGGCGGCTTCCATTGCCCCCTTTGTTGCAAGGAGAGTGGCATCGAATGTTCCATCCATCCGGTTGCTGAAGCGGCGGAAAGATGTCTGAATACTCTGGAAAATGGACCAGCGGAGGTTTTCCACATTATTGCGCACCAGTTCTTCCACCTGTTCCAGAACCCGTTTTCTGGCCCTTTTTTGCTGCAGACCTGCACCCAGAACCTTGTCCAGTGTTCCGGGAGGAATGGGAGACAGGGATTGTTTCCATTTGTGGGTGATCCAATAGGGTTTCTGCAGGGCGACGAATGCACTTTCGCTTTCCGGAGCATAAAATGGAACTTGAAAGATATCAGCGGCATGATGTCGGACGGATTCGATGAGATGATCGGTTTCCCGTTGCAACGGTTCCAGAGTCGCTGCCATTCGTTTTCTGAAACGCCGGGAAAAATGGCCCAGCCGATCTTCAAAATATACGGGGATAAAATCGGCCAGTTCCTTCCGGGTCGCCTGTTCCCATTCCCTGCCCACCGTCCCTTTTGCGGTTTCTTCCACAATTTGCTCAATATCTTTCATTGCTTTTTGTTTCAGTTGTTCAGCTTCTTCTTTCACCTTCTTAAGGGCGCGTTTCTCTTCTCCTGCCAGTCGGTCCAGTACAGCGAGGCGTTCAACACGGGTTTGGCCCAATTTTTCCTCGAACAGGGTGATTCGTTTTTCCAGATCGGTGAGGGGAAGCTCCAGAGATTTCAGTGACAAGTTGAGCTCCATAAGTAGGTTGTTCACGATGTCCAGTGCCCGGCGACTCAATGCTTCCCGAAGAGCAACCTGCTTTTCCACCGCAAGGAATTTGAAAATGCGGGCTTCCAGGTCGGCCATACCGCTTTTTTCCCATTCATCACTGTCTTGATGTGTTCTTGCGGCTAGACCTCTTTTTGAGGAAACAGGGAACACCGGTTCCGGGTCAATCCCGGTCTTGATTCGGACAGTTTCTTTCAAAAAGGAGATGGCCTGTTCCAATTCGTCTTTATCAAGATAATCTGTTTTGTTCAGAATAAAGAACAGCCGGGGGACCTGATCCCGAACCGATTTCAGGAACTCAACCTCAGCTTCAGTCAATGGCGGATCTGCGGAGGTGATAAAGAGTGCGGCATCGCATTGGGAAAGGAAATTCATAGTGGCCGCAGTGTTGTGGCGAAAGATAGAGCCGATCCCAGGCGTGTCAATGAGTACCACCCCTTTTTTCAGAATTTCCGAAGGATGAAATACCTTGATTTCCGTCACATTCAATATGTTTTCGGGGTTTTGGGTTTCGTTGACAAAGCGGTTGAGAAAGGAAGTCAGATCGCCGGTACTCTGCTCTTCAGTGACAGCCTCATGGTTGTTCTCTATGGTAATCTTTACCCGTTTTTCGCCAGGCCTCACCCAGGTGGGAAGTGCGGTAACCGGTAGCACTGAGCTGGGCAGGAGTGCTTCGCCTAGAATCGCGTTCAACAACGTGCTTTTGCCCCGCTTGAACTGACCCAGTACCGCAAGATGAAGCCGTTCCTCCAGCAGTTGGTCGCGAAGATCATTCAGTCCTGGTAATTGTATTGCATCGGGGCGCTGTGATTGGAGAAGGGCAACCGCATTGTCCAGTAACTCGGGAAGGAGCGACGGATTTGGTGGAGAAGGGGCAGGTTTTTTTGAATTGACTTTTCTTCTGACGGATTCCTGGTTGGCCATGGGCCCTCCTGACATTGCCTGTTTCAACCAGGAGTCATCAGCCGCTTGGCGGTTAAAGGGGGGACTCCTTCCCCGGAAAAACTTTGTACCATTATATCCGTTGAGACGTTTTTGTCAAAGCATGGCTGGGAGAAAGCTGCCATCTCCCCGTTTCTTGAAATAGAGTTGAGCTAAGTCCCTATAAATCTTTCAATAAAGCATGTATTCTGAACAGAAAAACCTCTTCTGTTTTGTTATAATGAAACCGGGATAACAGTCTCAAAACAAAGCAAAAGAGGTGAGGGAATGATAGCAGAATCCCGTTCAAAAGTGAAAACAATTTTGCAACAGATTGTAAATGTAGAAGAAAAAGGCCTGACAAAACCCATTCGGAAATTCATTACGGAAGGAGTACTGGGAATGCGAATCAGCGAAACCGCCAACCTCACGGAAATGACATGAATCCTGAGTGAACCAATCGGTATCAAATAGACTGTAAAACGCCTCAGAAGAGCAGCATTGACTCCCATGCTGCTTCCTTTGATAAACCAGCTGTGCCTGAGACAGGCAAAGCGGTGGACCACGGGAAAAACTATCTTCGCACTGGACAGTGGTGACATCACCCACGGTAATTCAATCAGCGGCGATGGAGAAGGTAAAACAAAAAACCAGCCACGGTTCTTGTATTGTCAACTCCTGAAAGGACTTCAGAGGATGTTTCGTGGTTTCGGGTGTATTTTTCGCTTCCGTTCTACCCGAATTTCCCGCTGGAAGGATAGATGGGAGGTGATTGAACGGCCATTGTTTGATTATCCCGCCGCTTTTCTGGAGGTGGTCTAAAAAATGGGGGGAATGCCAGTTCAGACGAATCACTTGCTTTTTCAGTTAAGATGATTAATCATCGACCCAAGAAATGCCTCGGATACTGGATGCCGCATGAGGTCTTCTTTCAGAGGTCAAGTGCTGCACTTTGAATTGGAATCTACCTTATTCTCATCATGATTTTTTCCTTTCCCGCAATCTGGAGCGATACAGGAATCCGGAAGATTTCGGCAGTTATTATTTTGCTTCTGCTGATTTCCGGAATTTCATTGGCAGTTTACTTCGGAGAAGTGAATTTCAGCCGTTCCGGTTGCATGTACGCTTTTGCGATAGAGCTTCTGGCGTGGTTTTTCTTTGTGTTTATAGCACTTCGCGGCTTTTTTTCAGGGAAACACACTCCGGCAACATAAGCCGGTGCCGGGCCGATTCTGTTACATTCCTTTTTGTCTGCTATCCGACATCCCGGCCCGTACATGCGGTTGCGGTGAGGCTGGCGAGCTGATTCAATGCAATGGCAGAACGGCTGCCGGGATGTCGCCGGGAAACCGGCTCGTGGTGGGCCATGGATTCGCTGACGAGGGAGCTGCGCGGGATTTTTACGGAGCTGAATGCCACCCGCCGGTGCCGGCTTTCCACATATCGGTGCGCCTGATTCGCGAGGGATGTGTTCCGGGCTACCTGATTGAAGATCACCTGAATATCCACATCAAAGTCATTGAAATCCCGCAAAACCATGGCAATATCTGCCCCGGTGCCGGGACCGGGGATAAACGGCATCAGGACGGAGTCACTGAAGTTCCATGCGTTCACAGAAAACAGGTTGTATGCCGGGCCGGTGTCAAGGATGATGAAATCATGCTCCCCCTTGGCCGGCATCAGCTTTTTCTTCAGTTTCATATAGGAGAAGGGTTTACTCATCATGTGGTAGTCCATTCCCGCCAGTTCGTCTGTGGAGGGGATGAGATAGAGGTTCTGGTCCACAAACAGGGTTGTTTTCCACCATGTGGTGCTTCGGGTGAGGAGGTCTTTGACAGAATAGGTAATCAATTCTTCCCGCTGACCCATGGCACGGGTGAGGGAAGCCTTAGGGTCCATGTCCACAGACAGAACCTTGTAGCCGAGCCCGGCCAGGCCATGGGCCAGGTGAAAGGCTATTGTAGTTTTTCCGGTTCCTCCCAGCGGGTTGCTGACGGTAATAACAGTTGCCTGCACGGTGCGCTCCTCTCTGGCATGGTGCCCTATTAATTTCTCCCCTGTCCATAAGGTAGGCGGAAACTCAAGTGGAACCAGTAACGCAGGTCACAAAAGTGGAAATAATTCAGTTCTGAAGGAAAGGGAAGGGGAGAGGGGAAGCTTAAGTCTACGTTTGAGTTTAAGTAGAATCAGGGATTCCCCATTTCCTCTCTTTTTCATTCCCCTCGAATCGGAATGGTGCCTGCTTTCCGAAGGGACGAGCTTGTGTTTGGCAGGGAGCGAGAATTCTCCATCTTTCCCCTGTCCCAACTTAAACTTAAACTTAAACTTAAACTCAAACTCAAACTCAAACTCAAACTCAAACTTGGATCTTACCTGATCTTGTTTTTTTGTGCTTTGCAGAATGCCTTGATTTTAATGAAATAGAGATCCACCTGTTCCATGCTCCGGGCGATGGCCTTTGAAGCATCCCCGAGGATGTGACGTCCCCACGCGGCCATGGCCACGTAGCGCCCGTCCGGTGTGATGGTGAAGTTATCAGCAGTCAATGCGCCCCGGCTTCTCTGAACTGTTTTACCGGTTTTTCTCTTTGTCAGGTCAACAACCTTGAACAGAGACCCTTTATCGTCCTCAAACTGACAGATCACATAGTTATCTGCGGCAGGGCTGAATGCGACAGTCATTTCCTTTAAACCGGCGGAGAAGAGAAGGACCCGTTTCTTTTCGATTACACTGCCACTTTTCATATCCAGAAGCAGCAGGGTTCCTTTTCCGTAACTGGCAGCGAGAATCTGCCCATTCCGTGAGAACGACAGAGAGCAGAACCGCTGCATGAGCGTTGTCTTTGATTGAAACTGGAAAAGCGGCGTCCAGTCCGGCAGTTTCCAGATTGAAATACTACCTTTGTCTGTGCTGACGGCCGCAATTTTTCCGGTGCTTGCTACGGCAACGGTTACAATTCGTCGCTTTCCACAACCTTTATGGATGATTTCCTGGCCGGTTCCGGTGTTAAAAATTACTATGCCGTTTCCACCGTCCGGGGTAATCAGTCGGTTGCCGTCCGGGGTCAGTGCGAAAGCCTGGGCGGTGTACAGAGAACGGTTCCCCCGGATATCTTCGGTGAGAAACAGTCGGCGGGTGCCGTGTTCCATGTCATACAGGGTGATACTGCCGTCAATGGCTTTCCACGCAATCCTGTTCCGGTCCGGAAATGCCAGAGAAATAATGCCGGTGGCTGCCGGATCTTTCAGTTCGCCGGTGTACATGCTGCTCCATTCTCCGTCACTTTCACCGGTGGCGTAGATAGCGATTCGGCCGGTCCTGCCAATGCTCTCCAGCGATGCGCCCTTTTGCAGTTTTCTGAGTTTGTACGCTTTGTAGTTCTGGGGTGAAAACGCCACTGCTGCCAGAGTCCCGTCAGGCGACATGGCCAGCGCGGTGGGAATGTTCGGGTTGAGCAGATTGCCCCCGGTCAGCTGGACGGTAACACATAGAATGGACAGGGCAGAGATGAAAAATTTCATGGGACCTCCGAAAGGGGGGATCGTTTCTCTCCTGCTTATTGTATCACCGGTTTTCCCCTTCCGAAATTTGGTAGTGTCCTTTTCGCCTGTTTTTCGATAATATTCTTGTTTTTTCGTAAAATTTCGGTATTCTTGTTGAGTAGGAGTAGGCATTTCCCGCTTTTGCTTAAACTTTCCTTCTACTCCACCTTGTCCCTGCTTGTCTTATTGGAGGTACTGATGGAATTGACTCGAAAACAACGACAGTTGATGGATTGTGTCCGAAGGTTGATGGCGGAAACCGGTGTATTTCCTACATTGCGTGAACTGGCGGATTGCATGGGAATCCGCTCTGTTTCCACGGTTCATGCCCATATCCGTAACCTGCAGGAAAAGGGCGTGGCATTAATGCCGGTGGAGGATGTGCTGAAAGCCACTGTTTCTGCTATCACCATCCCCCTCTTTGGGTGGGTGGTGGCGGGAGTCCCCTCGGATGTGTGTGAATTTCAGGAGAATATTGAGGTCCCTGCCGCATTGGTTCCCAACCCTGCCCGAACATATGCATTGCGGATTACCGGAGATTCCATGATTGAGGAACATATCTGCGAGGGGGACATTGTGATTGTTGAAAAGCGGGATACTGCCCGGGATGGAGATATCGTCATCGCACTGGTAAATGGGAGCGAAACCACGGTAAAACGCTTCCAAAAGGAAGGAGACCTGGCGGTACTGATTCCGGCTAATCGTTCTATGGCAGCGATTCGGGTGCCATTGGAAAGCGTCGAAATTCAGGGTGTGGTGATTGGCGTTGTCCGGAAATATTAATAGAAGAAGAAGTGATGGGTGATATTGATATAAGATTCAGAACAAAAAGTGAATATAAAGTACCTACCTTTTCTTTCTACCGCGCACTTGCACTCGCACTTGGATGTCACAGCCATGTTGAACGGAATTGATTCCATATTTGCCCATGTGGACATGGACTCGTTTTTTGTGTCGGTGGAACTGATCCGCCACCCGGAGTTGCGGGGACAGCCGGTTGTTGTCGGCGGGGGTCGGGGAAGCCGGATGGGGGTAGTGGCTGCGGCCTCTTACGAGGCCCGGGCCTACGGGGTCCGTTCCGGCACGTCTATCCTGGAGGCGAAGCGCCGCTGCCCGGGTTTGATAATTGTGCATCCGAACCACCTGTTGTACGAAGCAGTTTCCCGCAGTGTAATGGCAATTTTGAGAGAGATTACACCGGATGTGCAGGTTTTGTCCGTGGACGAGGCGGTACTGGACCTGAGCGGCGTATTGCGCCTGTGGGGACCGCCGATGTGGATTGCTGACAGGGTTCATCGAAAAATAGAGCGGGAAGTTGGAGTGCCGTGTTCCATTGGAATCGCCCGATTTCCTCTTGTGGCCAAACTGGCTTCCAAATTGGCGAAGCGAAATGGTATCTGTATGATATTACCTCGAAAAGAAACCGCATTCCTTTATGACCACCGGATTTCCCTGATGCCGGGAGTCGGGCGTATGACGACGGCTTATCTGAAATATCTGGATGTTTTCACAGTGGGAGAACTGGTGGCACGGGCGCCGTTGTTCTGGGAACGCCTGTTGCTTACCCGGCCGGTGGAAAATCCTTTCCCCAAGTCGATTTCGTCTGATTTGACGCTGGATAGAGATATGGATGACAGGGAAGCGGTGTCGGCTGTACTTCGAAATCTCTGTCGCAAGGTTGCATCGCGAATGAGAAGGAAATGTCTGAAGGCGGGTGGAATTTCAGTCCGGGTCCGATACGGGGATTTTCAGGCCTTTGAGCAGCACCAGACCCGAACGGAGTTACGTTATGATTTTGAGGTGATTCGACAGGCAGAGAGATTATTCAGTCTTGCAGATTGCCTTTTGTTGCCAATCCGACTGGTCGGTGTCCGTTTGTCTCCTCTTTTCGTGGACGGTGGAAGCCGACCCCTTACAGTGGGTAACCGGGGACATGCCGTGGCGGCTGTGTACCGGACGATGGATAAAGTTCAGAAAAAATACGGGCGAAATTCACTGTTTCAGGGACGATAGAAACAAGGAGGAACAAGTTTGAGTTTAAGTTTGAGTCCGGAAAGGGAAGAGATGTGTAATTCCCTGTTTTTTCTTTCACGCACGTGTACTTTCACTTTCACTTTTTTTGGCTTTTGAAAACTGCCGGGTTTTGGTACAATGTTTCCACTAAGTCTATTGAAAAGGGAGTTGTATAAAAAAGTGACGCAGTTGAATGAGAGAGAAGAACAAGTCCTGAAAATCCTGATTGAACAACATATCCAGACACGGGAAGCGTTAAGCTCCGGTGCCGTGGCTGTTAAATATTCAGAAAACGGCCGCTCCCTCTCCTCCGCAACTGTGCGAAATGTCCTCCATACGTTGGAAGAAAAGGGCTTTCTGGAAAAGGCTCACCTCTCAGCCGGACGAATCCCGACCCGTCAGGGGTTTCGATTTTATGTGAATCAATTGGTGGACCAGTATTACCATCTGGAGATGCCGGCTGATGCAAAAACTCATCTCACTCGATATATACAGGATATTTCCGATACCCGTTCACTGCTGGTGCAATATCTGGATTTCCTGAAGGATGAAACCGGCTTTATGTCGCTGCTGGTTTTTCCCAGCCTCTTTAATATGAGATTGACCCGGGTGGAATTTGTGAGACTATCCCCCCGCCGCGTCTTGATGATCGTGACAACCCGGAGCAATCTATACCGGCAGGTCCTTGTGGAGCTTGATCGGGAGATTTCTTACGAAGAACTGATTTCAGTAAATCGGTACCTGAACCGGGAATTTCCCGGAAAAACACTTTTTCAAATCAGACAGGAGTTGATTCGGGGCATGAAGCAGGGGGTGGAACAGATTGACCGTCTTGCAAGGCAGATTCTATCATCTTCTTTCCTGGAAATTGAGAGGATGGATGCAGGGGATGACGAGCTGCTGGTTCGGGGGATGTCGAACCTGGTATCGCAGAAAGAGGGCCAGGATGTTCATCAACTGCAGGGATTGGTGTTCAGTGTGGAAGAGAAGCACAGCATCGTGGAGTTAATCAATACCTGCATGGACCGGGACGTGACCGTTTTTCTGAGTGGAGAAATCGGGGATGATTATTCCATGATTATTTCACCGTATGGGATTGGAAATGGAATCAAAGGAGCTTTCGGACTATTGGGACCGGTTTGCATGGACTACCGCCGGATATTCTCCACGATGCGATTGATGACCGGAACGCTGATGAGTGCTATTATGCAGAAAAATATGGGTAATTGAGAATAGAAAGCAAGGAGCATGATATGGGGAAGAAAAAACAGAATGACGTACCTGGAAACGATGCAGGGCCTACGGAGGATTCGGCCATGGAACCGGTGGAAGCTCCGGACGTAATGGAAGCGGACGGCCCGGTTCTTGAAGAGGAGATAGAGTTAGTGGAGCCGGTTGAAGAGCCGGTCGCGAGGTCAGAAGATTCTTCTGAGTCTGCGGACGCAGACATGATGCCGGATACGGCAGATCTTGCGTATCAAATGGCACAACTTGAGAGAGAAACTCACGAGCTGAAAGAAACGCTGCTTCGGAAGATGGCCGAATTCGAAAACCTTAAGAAGCGGACAGCCCGGGAAAAAGAAGAGGCAGTTCGGTACGGTACCGCTGAAGTCCTGACCCGGCTTCTGGAGGTACTGGACAATTTCGACCGCGCGCTGCTTCTGGAACCGGATTCGGAAGGCTTTGACGTTCATTCCTTCTATGAGGGGATGAAATTGATTGCGAAACACCTTCTCGATAGCCTCAAGGGGGAAGGGTTGATGGAAATCAATCCGACGGGGGAACCGTTTGATCCGTTCTTTCACGAAGCTATGATGCGAGAAGCGTCTGCGGAGTTTCCAGATAATACGGTTGTAGAGGTTTTCCAGAAGGGATACAAACTGAAGGATCGGCTGTTACGTCCAGCCAGGGTAAAGGTGGCTCTCCACCCTGAAAAAGTAGTTGAGCCTGAGGAAATTGTCGATCAGGAGGGAGATGCTCCCGAGGAGAATGAGTCATGAACTATATACTTGGCATTGATCTGGGAACAACCAATAGTTGTGTGGCGATTTTTGAGAACCAGTCCCCCGTGATTGTCCCCAACAAGGAAGGAAGCCGGATCACACCTTCAGTGATCGGCTTTACCGAGAAAATGGAGGTTCTGGTAGGTCATATTGCCAGGCGGCAGGCCATCACAAATCCACAGAATACTGTGTTTGGAATCAAACGTCTGATGGGACGAAAATTTGCTTCTGTTGAAGTGAGCAGCATGCTGAAGACATTACCATTCCGGGTTGTTAAGGCGGAAAATGGGGATGCCTGGGTTGAGATTATGGAGAAACAGTATTCTCCACAGGAAATATCAGCTCTAATCCTCAAAGATCTGAAGGAAAATGCGGAGCAATATACCGGTACGGAAATAAAACAGGCCATTGTAACTGTGCCGGCCTATTTCAACGACGCCCAGCGCCAGGCTACAAAAGATGCCGGAACCATCGCGGGTCTGGAGGTGCTAAGAATTATAAATGAACCTACCGCTGCGGCGCTGTCCTACGACAGGGGAAACCTGAGGGGGAAAGTGGCAGTATATGACCTGGGTGGTGGAACATTTGATATTTCGGTTCTGAATATTGAAGAAGGTGTGTACGAGGTACTGTCCACCAGCGGCGACACTTTTCTCGGGGGGGATGATTTTGACCGGCGTATCATTGAGTGGATTGTTCAGCGATTTATGGATGATACCGGCATTGATCTGACAGAAGACAAGATGGCACTGCAACGGCTTAAAGAAGCAACTGAGAAGGCGAAATGCGAACTTTCTTCTGTTATGGAAACAGAAATCAACCTGCCATTCATTGCCGCTGACAACAGCGGACCGAAGCACTTCATTCATACATTGACCCGCGCGGAATTTGTTTCCCTGGTCACGGATCTTGTAGATCGGACAATTCCACCCTGTGAAGAGGCCATTCGATTGGCCGGCGTGGAGAAAGGCCAGATTGATCATGTGCTTCTTGTCGGCGGACAGAGTCGCACCCCGCTTGTAGTGGAAAAGGTGAAGGAGTTTTTCGGAAAAGAACCGAGAGATGATATGAATCCTGATGAAGTGGTGGGTATTGGTGCTGTGATGCAGGGAAGTATCCTCAGCGGTGAGACGAAAGACATTGTCCTTCTGGATATTACTCCCCTGTCTCTGGGTGTCGAAACCAAGGGCGGGTTGTTTGTCAAATTGATTGAGAGAACCAGCACGATTCCAACCAAAGCCAGTCAAATATTTACGACAGTTGTAGATAACCAGAAAAAAGTTGAAGTGCATGTTTTGCAGGGAGAGAGTGAGCTTTGCGAAAATAATTTTCCGCTTGCCCGGTTTGAGTTGATTGATATTCCGCCAGCCCCGAAGGGAGGTCCCCGGATTGAAGTCATCTTTGAGATTGACTCCAACGGCATTGTCAATGTCAGTGCCATAGATCAGGACAGTGGAAAATCTCAGTCAATGCGTATTCGACCCACCAGCGGGCTGACGGAGAAGGAAATTAATGGCATAATTGACAAGGCGGCAGCCCGCAGGGATGAAGAACTGCGGATTCGGGCACTGGTGGTCGCACGAAACAATCTTGAAGGCCTTTTGTCTACTACAGAGCGGTCATTTACAGAGCATGGGAGAAAGATGCCCACCGACTTCAGCGACGCAATGCGGAACGCCATTGAAAAAGGCAAAGAAGCGATGGGGGTAAATGAAATCGAGGTTTTGAAAGATGCCTACGAAGAACTGCAGAAAGTCTCGCGAAAGTTGGGAGAGCTGCTTCTCTATGGCACAACAATGGATAATTGAAAAACTGAGAGGATACTGTCCTTTTCAAGAAATGAAGTTGAGAACAAACAACAAAAGAAAGGCAAGGAAGAGGGATGAAACGGGATTATTATGAAGTACTGAACTGTGCCAGAACTGCAACAGGTCAGGAGATAAAGACAGCATACCGAAAACTGGCAGTCCAGTATCATCCGGACCGGAACCCGGACAATCCGGAAGGGGAAAACAAGTTTAAGGAAATTGCCGAGGCCTATGCGGTGCTCAGTGATAGCTCCAAGCGGGAAAAGTACGACCGGTATGGCCATAGCGGTTTGTCTCAGGGCGATATTGCGTACGATTTTAATGATGTTTTTGGTGGATTTACAGATATTTTTGACACGCTGTTTGGAGGCGGTGGTAGCAGAAACCATCGTCAGGGACGGCAGCAACGGGGGAGTGACCTGCAGTACTCCCTTCAGATTTCCTTTGACGAAGCCTACACCGGCATCGAAAAGAAAGTCAGGATCCAAAGGCGGGAGCACTGTCCGGAGTGCGGCGGCAGCGGTGCCAGTCCCGGTACGGGTCGTAAAACCTGCCCCACCTGCAGAGGAAGAGGCAACATATTAATCCGGCAAGGTTTTTTTACCATGTCCAGGACCTGTTCGACGTGCAATGGGCAGGGAGAAGTGATTGAACATCCCTGTGAAATCTGCCACGGCGAAGGAACAGCCGCAAACGATCACGAAGTCACAATCCGGATACCTGCTGGCATCGAAGACGGTGATACGCTTCGGGTAAGAGACAGCGGGGAAGCCGGTCCTCAAGGCGGAATGTATGGTGACTTGTACATCGTCGTCGGTGTAAAGTCGCATCCCGTATTCAGGAGAAGCGGTGCGGATGTTGGCCTTGAGCTCCCTGTTACCTTTTCCATGGCTGCTTTGGGAGGGGAAATTGAAATCCCCACACCAGGCGGCAGGGCCCAGTTAAAAGTTCCCGCGGGAATCCAGTCCGGGACAATACTGGAGCTGAAGGGGGAGGGATTCCCCGACATGAATACCGGAAAAAAAGGACGGCTTCTTGCCACAATTGAGGTAATCACTCCCCATCGCTTGAATGATGAGCAACGGAAATTGTTTCAAAAGCTCCGTGACGTAGAAGACGAACCTGTATCGGTCTGGGACCGTTTGAAGAGCATGTTTGCTGGCAAATCTGTATGAAAAAGGAAGACCGCAAGCTGTTTTCCCATCGCTTTCATGAAGAATCCATTTTTGTTCACACTACGGATGAGGATCTCAATCCCTGGGATCGGACCCGAATTGTGGCGG
>Ga0210044_10003017_pt1 | contig 24353 bp, 18 predicted proteins | sample CryGey13umfilter_2_FD_183959 | JGI IMG/M metagenome (GOLD analysis project Ga0210044, IMG submission 183959) | Groundwater microbial communities from aquifer in Utah, USA - Crystal Geyser 4/9/14 3 um filter (SPAdes) (version 2) | ecosystem: Environmental > Aquatic > Deep subsurface >... | reverse complement strand
GGGGGTCTCTTGCACGCAGGTGCCGGACTGGCAGACGAAGCCGGCGTTGCAGTCGGAGTTGGCGCCGCATTCGGGGACTGGAACCACGCACTCACCGGCCTGGCAGACGCTGTCGCGGTCGCAGTCTTGGTTGGTGGAGCAGCCGACGCTGACGCCCGTGCAGGTGTTTTGCAGCGGGATGCACTGTGAACCGGGTGCGTCGAGGAGCTTCACACAGGTGAAGGCCGAGGGGCAGTCGCCGTCGCTGGCGCAGGCCCGGCCGCAGACCGTCTCTTGGGCGTCGTTGCTGAGCGTGAGGCAGAGCGCGCCTTGCTCGTAGCACTCTTCGTGGCTGGTGCAGCTCTCACAGAGCCCGGCCGTCGCCGCAGGCAACGTCTCGCAATAACCGCTGATGCAGGTCTCGTTCTGGTAGCAGTCGCGGTTCGAGTAGCACTGGGCGGTGGTGGGTTGGTCGGCGCAGTAACACTGCGTGTCGCAGTACTCTTCACAGCCCCAGGCGTCGCAATAGACGTCGCAGACGTCGTAGCACTCTTCCATGCACATCATGTGCTCGTGGTCGTCCATGCAAGCCTGCGAGAAGGTCCCGACGAAAAGAAGCGCGATGAGTGGCAGAATTCGGTTCATGGTGTCCCTCATAGTGCGAGAGGCCGGTTCTCGCTCAGTCTCACACGGTGATATCGAAGGGTTGGTCGCGAGCGAAACACAAAGGCAGCGCTCCTGCCGCCAACGTAACGCCACGAGACCAAGCAGATCTCGTGCCACCAGCAAGTCGCCCGTAGTCGGCAGGCAACCAACTGTTTTCTTTAGTCTTGTCGGATCCGGCGAATCGACTGGACAGTGATTTCCCACCTCTCCGTGGCAGAGGTGATACACCCGCACTCCAATGTGAACGATGGAGCAGGCGAGCGCGAGACTCAAATCTCACCACGAAGGACACCAAGAGCACGAAGAAGGCGGTTTCTCCTTCCTCTTCTCCTTCGTGTTCTTCGTGGTGAAACCGAACCCAACCCCGCAACAATCCCCAAGAGCAAGACGAAGAGTTCCTCGCAAGAAAACTCCTTGCGCCTCGGCCACCCTTAGCGACTTTGCGTTAAGATGGAACCCAACCCAGCGTCCGGCCCTTATCCCTCGAGGAACGAAGCCAACGGCGCCGAGCGCGAGGGATGACGGAGCTTCTCCAACGCCTTGGCCTCGATTTGTCGGATGCGCTCCCGCGTCAGGTTGAAGTCCTTGCCGACCTCTTCCAGCGTGTGGTCGCTCTTCTCGCCGATACCAAAGCGCATGCGCAGGATCTTCTCCTCACGGGGTGAGAGTGTGGCTAGGAGCTTGCGGGTTTCTTGGATCAAGTTGACGGCGGAGACGTGGTCGACGGGGCTGTCGGCGTTGGCGTCTTCGATGAAGTCGGAGAGTTGGCTGTCGTCGTCGCCGACGGGGGTCTCGAGGCTGATGGGGGCGCGAGCCAGCTTGAGCGTGCGCCGAACTTGCGCCACCGGCATCTCGAGGCGATCGGCGATCTCCTCGGCCGTGGGTTCCCGTCCCATCTCCTGTTCGACGTAGCGGCTGGTCCGCACGATGCGGTTCATGGTCTCGATGAGGTGAACCGGGATGCGGATGGTGCGCGCCTGGTCGGCGATGGAGCGAGTGATGGCCTGGCGGATCCACCAGGTGGCGTAGGTCGAGAACTTGTGGCCGCGCTGGTACTCGAACTTCTCGACGGCGCGCATCAGACCGATGTTGCCTTCCTGGATGAGGTCGAGGAAGTACATGCCCCGGTTGACGTACTTTTTGGCGATGGAGACGACGAGGCGCAGGTTGGCCTTGATCATCTGGGCTTTGGCGATCTCGGCCTTGTGTTGACCGATATCGATGCACTTGACCACCGCGCCGAGCTCTTCGAAGGTCGTCTCGCTCTCCCGCTCCAAGCTGCGATAGAGGTTCTCGGCCGAGAAGAACTGGTACTCCAGGTCCTCGACCTCCTCGTCATCCAGAGAGAGTTTGGTCTCGCCCGTCTCGCGCAGGGAGAGCAGCTCCGCCCGCAGCGCATCCCGGTCCAACCCAGCCCGTCGGCAGCACTCGTCGATGGTGGCCTGGCACTTGCTGAAGGTGTGCAGGGATTCCCCGAGGCACTTGGCAACGTCTTCGATGAAGCCGTAGTCCAAACCCAGCTGCCAGCAGGTCTTGGCGATGTTGTTGGTGAGCCGGTTCGTGTTCTCTTGCGAGGCGGAGTGCTCACTCTGCGTCTTGCGCAGGTCGCGGATCTGGCGCCGCAAACGGTCGTAGCCCTTGATCAAGAGCTCTTTGTTCTCGGAACGCTCGTCCTGGTTGAGTTGCTGGTGACCGATCAGGTCCTTGAGCTTCGCGGTGCCGTTCTTGAAGGACTCGAGACGGTCGAGAATGTGCGCGACGCCTGGAGAGCAGCCCAAGATCGCGTTGATGACCTCGTTGCGCCCGGACTCGATCTGCTTGGCGATCTCCACTTCGCCTTCGCGGGTGAGGAGGTCGACTCGGCCGATCCGCTTCAGATACATCTTGACGGGATCAAGGGCACCATTGTCGCCTTCGGTCTCGACGGTCGTCCGGCCACGCTTCGCAGCCGCGGTGCGGGGCGCATCGGGATCGTCGAGTTCTTCGACCTCTTCGTTCTCATCCAGATCGATCTCATCCGGTTCCTCGGATGACTCGAGGTCCTCGTCAGCCCCATCCTCAGCACTGTCGGTGTCCTCCAACGACCAATCTTCTTCTTCGTCGTTTGGGGTGGTCCGTTCTTCGTCTGTCATCCCCGTCCTCCACACCCTGCTGAACAAGAGGAACTAATGGCTTGCCGCCGCAGCTGTGCTGCGAAGGATTCCAAGCGACCATGAAGTGTAGAGGCAAAGGGTATGCCGCCCCCCATTCTGGTCCCAGTTCTACGATTTGTCTCATGATCCTAACGGGTTAAAAAAACTGTTGCCCATAATACGTCATGTCGCTATGATTCGGCTGACTGCGGACTGACATTATTGTCATACATTAGACAAGCAGTCGAAAAATCAAGAGAGTTCTGCACGTCAACACATTTTTCCCCGTCGACGGTGTTTGGGGCTGTGTCAAGTTTCCCTGTCAACGCCCAGGCGGAGGTTCAGGGTCGAGCGCTGCTTTTCGACCTGTTTTCGTGTCGTTCCTTGCCCCACCCAGAGCGGCTCGAGATAACGCACCTCGATCCGAGCAAAGGGCTTGGGGATCTGGAATGCGTCCCACGTCGACGACAATGTCCAGCAACTTCGTGTGGTTGCCCGCACAGCAACGATCGGTAGGCCGGTCGAACGGGCCAACTGCACCACCCCGGCCTTCGCCTCGTGCCTCGGACCCCGCGGACCGTCCACCGCCATCAGCCCGCTCTTCCCCGCACGAAGACTGCGCGTGAGAGCCAGCAGAGCCGACGCACCGCGCCGGCTGGAAGAACCGACAACCGACTCGATCCCGAAGTATTTCAATATCTTGGCCTGCAGCCGCCCATCCTCGCTGGCGCTCGTCATGGCCACCAACGGCAGCGCCGGTCGAACCCCCAACAACAACTGCTGCTCGCCGTGCCAAAACGCCAATATGCACGGCCCAACCGGCGCCTCACCGACCCTCACCTCGCGCAAAGTCAGGTGAATCGCCCGCAACAGCACATATGCAAGGATCGGAAGCAGGGCTGTGAAAAGTTTGCGGGCTAAGGCCACGGGCCGTCCTGGCGCTCGCTTCGTCGGCAAGTGCAAACCGTCGAGAGGACGCGTGAATCCAAATTCACAATTCACAAGACTCTGAGGTGGGAACCGCTCCAATGGCCCACAAGCGCTCGTGTGCCCCCAGGATCAGCCCAAAGTCCACACGCCGCCAAAGCTCCACGTGGAAACGACCCACGCCGCCGCTCACTACCGCCGAGCCAGTCCCCGTCTCAATCTGCTCCCCGTCGCGGAATAGCCGCCACTGTGAGCCAGCCGGCAGCTCACCGCTGAACTCGAGCATGACCTGCTCCCCGCACACTCCAGTGCGCAGATAGGGGACCACGCCCATGTACTCGTTCACGCACAACACATGGTTTTGCGCGATTTCTTGTTCGACCCATTGTGCGTTGATCGCCTGCCCCTCGGCCGGAGGGGGCAGATAGAGAACCGACACCGGAAAGAGCTCGGCGTAGTCCGAGAGATCGCCGTGGGCGTCGATCCCGCACATCAGGGGGATCGTCGCGTCCAACTCCCTCTGCAGGGCGACCCACAAGTCGACGTCGTGGCCGGGCTCGCTCAGCGCCGCGAAGAAGTGCCCGACGTCTCCTGGCCCGACCAGCAGCGAAGCCGCCACCGTCGAGCGATTCCGTGGGGTTTTCAGCAGCCGAGTCGCGTTGAGCACCTCCATTGCGAGGTTCCCGCTCTTGATCATGCCTAGCTCTTCATCAGTCAAAGACTCGACCCCTGTGATGCCCGTCCAGATGGGGTGGTTCAAGACGCGGAAGGCGCTCGGACCTTGTTCGATCTGCCCGTGGTGATGCCCCTTTGCCACTCTCCACTCGGCCCCCTCGATGAGCAGCGACCCCTGCTTCAGCTGTTTGAAGAGCTTGGCTGGGATGCCCCCGTGGTTGGTGGAGATGGCGAAGTCCAGACACATCGAGTCCACCGCGGCTTGAGCCCGGGTCGAGCGGTCGCGGTTGTCGTGGGCCACGGGGTGGAAATGGTAGACGCCTCGAACCCACGGCGTCTCCGCCCGACAGCCGCTCTCCAGAGCGGGGCTGAACCCCACGGAGGACCAGACGAGGAGCCACAGCAACGAGACGAGGATGGCCGTCTGGTAGACCCAGTTTGGCACCCGGACGCGCTGAGAGACGCTGCGGAGGAGGTCCAATGTCTTGTTCATGACGCCAGCTCGGCGAGGCATTGAGCCTCGCCCTCGAGGCTCAATGCCTCGCTCTCGAGGGTCCCGACGAGCTCCCGCACGGCACCATCGGGTGCGAGCAAGAGGCCGCGGTCGGCCCAAGGAATGGCCTGCGGCCGGTGTGAGACGATGACGATGGTGAGCCTCCCCGAGAGCTTCTTGAGCGCGTCCAGCATGGCGGACTCCATCTCGGCGTCCACCGCCTCGGTGGGCTCGTCGAGGAGCAGCAGCGACGGGCTCGGGGCCAGGGCGCGGGCAAGCGCCAAGCGCCGCCGCTGGCCGCCGGAGAGATCGTCGGCGGCTTCGAACAAGGTGCTGTCGAGCCCACCGCGAGCGCGAACGAACTCGCTGGCGCCCGCGAACTCGAGGCTTTGCCACAGCGCAGCGTCGTCCAAGGGCGCGCCGAGCGTCAGGTTGTCGCGGACGCTGCCGCTGAAGCAGCGGGCTTCTTGGTCTAAGTACCCGACTTGTCCGAGCAGCGAGCCCTGATCGAGCTCACAGTAATCTGCGCCGTCCCAGGTCACGCGGCCGCCTTGCGGCTCGTCGAGACCGGCGATGAGCCGCAGCAGGGTGGACTTGCCGGCCCCACTGGGGCCAGAAATGACCAACGTCTCGCCGAGCCGAATTTCGCAGGAGAGACCCGCAAGAACCTCGGTATCTCCATATTGGAAGCGTACGTCGACCAGCGTGACGCGCTGGCCGAGGGGACCCGCTTGCCGTTCGCGCTTCTCGAGCAGGGGCACCGACAGAATCTCGTGAATGCGGGAGTAGGCGGCTATGGCCTCGTGCCACTGGTTAACGGCGCGGCTGATGCCTTTGAGCGGCTCGTAGACCATCAAGACGGCGGCGAAGAAGCTCACAAAGTCGGCGGGTTGCAGGGCGCCGGACCAGATTCGGAAGCTCGCGAACCAGAGCGTCGCGGCCAGCCCGCCGACGCCCAAGAACTCCATCACCGGGTGACTGATGGCCTTGGTGCGGATGGCGTCGACGCGGGCGGCTTCGATCTGACGCGCCTGGGCTTCGAAAGCGGCGGCCGAGCTCTGGCGAGCGGCCTCGGCGCGGATGAGGTCGCGGTTCGCGAGGGTTTCAACGAGCCAGCCGGCCAAGCGACCTTGCGCCGTCTGGCCCTCGAAGGTGCGGCGACGCAGGCGGCGGCTGAAGCGGACGATGGGCACGCAGGCCAGAGGCAGGACCACGAAGGCCAAGAGGGCGAGGGCGGCGTCTAAGTAGAAGCAGAGCGAGAGCAGGGCGAGCAGCGTGAGTCCTTCTCGGACCAGGGCGCCGGCGCCGCCAATGACCCCCTGCTGCACGGACTCGACGTCCTCGCCTAGGCGTGTGGCGATGTCGCCGCGGGTGAAGCGCTCGAGGCCGCGACGACGACTGGAGGTGACTGTGGCGAAGAGTTCGACGCGCAGTTGGCGGGCCAGGGCCTGACCGGCGCGCCCGGTGGCGCACATCTGGTGGTAGTAGGCGACGCCCTTGACGGCGGCGACCACGAGGACGACGCCCGGCAGGATGAGGGAGAGGGTGCTGCGGTCGAGCCCTTCTGGGGAGGCGAAGGGGATGAGGGCGAAGAAGGCGGTGTAGCCTTGGCTTCCGGACGAGTAGAGGAAGGCGAGCAGCGGACCGACGAGGGTGGCGTAGAGCCCGGTCGCGACGGCGAGCACGACGCTCGAGGCGGCGGCCGCGAGGAGGTGTCGGCGCTGTTTGAGCAGAAGCCGAAGCAGCGGTCTATGGGCGGCTGTGGTCACGATGGGTCAGAACATCTTGGCTTGCAGGTCTGGGTCGTTCTTGCCGGGCTTGCGACCCAGATGATCGTAGGAGCGTCGGGTGGCGACTCGGCCTCGTGGCGTTCGTTGTATGAAGCCTTGTTGCAGGAGGTAGGGCTCGTAGACGTCCTCGAGGGTGTTGCGGTGCTCGCCGGTTGCGGCGGCGATGGTGTCGATGCCGACGGGGCCGCCATCGAACTTGTCGATGAGGGTCTCGAGGTAGCGGTAGTCCATGCGATCGAAGCCCTCGTTGTCGACGCCGAGTCGGAGCAGGCTGTCTTGGGCGATCTTCAGGTTGATGGTGCGCAGGCCGGCGACCTGGGCGAAGTCGCGGACGCGAGCCAGGAGTCGGTTGACGACGCGGGGGGTGCCTCGGCTGCGGCGCGCGATCTCGAAGGCGGCGTCGGGGTCGATGGCGATGTTCATGAGCGTGGCGGAGCGTTTGGCGATGCGCGTGAGCTCTTCGTGGGAGTAGTAGTCTAGGCGCGCGACGTGTCCGAAGCGGTCGCGCAGCGGGCTGGTGAGCAGCCCGGCGCGGGTCGTGGCGCCGATCAGCGTGAACCGCGGCAGTGGCAGCTTGATGCTGCGCGCGCCGGGGCCTTCACCGACGATGATGTCGAACTGAAAGTCCTCCATGGCGGGGTAGAGGTTCTCTTCGACGACGGCGTTGAGGCGGTGGATCTCGTCGATGAAGAGGACGTCGCGCTCGCCGAGGCTGGTGAGGATGCCGGCCAGGTCTCCCTTGCGCTCGATGGCGGGTCCGCTGGTGATGTGCAGCTCGACGCCGAGTTCATTGGCGCAGATGTGGGCGAGGGTGGTCTTGCCCAAGCCCGGAGGGCCGGAGAAGAGGGTGTGGCAGAGTGGGTCCCTGCGCGCGATGGCGGCTTCTACGAAGACTCTAAGGTTGTCGACCTCGAACTTTTGTCCGACGTATTCGTCGAAGCTCCGAGGTCTCAGACCCGCCTGCAGCCCCCCTTCGGAGTCGCTGCTGAGGTTTGGGTCGAGGGTGGGATCGATGCGTTCACTGTCTGGCATTGGGGTCAACCACTGAGTTTCGAGATCGCTCTACGGAGGAGCCGGTCGAAGGGTATCTCTTCGCCCTCTTCGCTGAGCTCGTCGAGGACCTGGCGAATTCTGGGCTCGGAGAATCCGAGATTGATCAGAGCGGACAAGACATCGGCGCGAATCGAGTTTGCGGGGCTGGCGCGCAGCGCTGGCGAGCGAGGGAGGGAGGGCAACGAGAGGTTCTCGAGGGCGTTTTTGAGCTCGAGGGCCAGCCGCTGAGCCTTCTTGGGTCCGACGCCAGGGATCTTTTTGAGCGCGGCCGAGTTCTCGGTGAGCGCGATCTCGCGCAAGGTCCTGACGTCGTAGGTCGACAAGATGGCTTGAGCCATCTTCGGGCCGACGCCGCTGATGGTGATGATCTTTTTGAAGACGGTCCGCGCGTTTGGGTCTCGGAACCCGTAGAGGGTGAGCTGGTCTTCGCGGACGTAGGTGTAGACGTGCAGTGTGGCAGTTTGGCCGACGGCCAACACCTCTGCGTCTTTCTGGCCGATTCCGACCAGGTATCCGATCCCGCCCACGTTGATGACGACCTCATCATCTTGGATGGAAACCACGGAGCCTTCGAGCCATGCGATCATTTCCCTGCCTGTTCCCTGCCTGTGCGTTTCGAGGGGCGGTGTTCGCCGGTGTCATTGATACCGCAAAGTGCCGCACAACAACATCAACAGCGCACGACACGAGGGACGTCGGCAGGTGCTGCAACACGTCAGGTGTGACCCGGCTTGCGCGACTCAGAAGACTTCGGTCGAGCTGCGCCAGAAGAACCTCTCCATGCCCAAACCGGCGCTCTCGAGGGTGTCGGAGAGGTCGGGGGGGCCTTGCACTTGTGGGTGCGTCACGAAGTCGGCGAGGACGGGTGCGAGGGCGTCGGCGAGCCAGCTCTCGAGGCTGATGCTGACGACGATGGACGTGGAGTCGGCGGTCAGCTCGACCTCACCGAGGCGAATGAAGCCAGTGCGCGCGCTCTCGTATTCGAATGGGTAGCGACTGATCTGTCCCTGCTCGAACATGTCGGGGGTCTTGGAGAACTTGTAGGCGTTGGGATCTCGCCACGGCACTGGCTCTGGGGTGACGACTGGGTCGGTGTTGGGGTTGACCTTGTAGTAGTCTCCTCGCAGCGCCAGCGATTGCGCCCCGAGCGCTGCGGTGAGTTGATTGGGGCCACTCACCATGGGCTCGATGGAGATGGAGAGCAGGTAACGGCCTGGGTGAGCGAGGGTGAGACCTGGCAACTCGATGCTCTGCTCAGGCTCATGGCGGAGGTCGAACAGGAGCGGAGTGGCGCTGCGGTTCGAGAGCATGGGCTCGTGCATGTCGTCGAGCGGCTCGAGAATGACGCTGCCAACCCCCAGGAAGACCTCACGGATCATCACGTTGCTCTGAGTGCTGTGCTCAGAGATGGAGATCACTGGGGTGACGATGAAGGACTCGCGAGTCTCGACGTCCGTGTTCGTGTCGGGATCACCTTCGACGCAGCCCAACGGGGCGACGGCCAGGAGGCCGAGCGCCAGGAGAAGCAGGACACGTTTTGCGTGATTGAGTTTGAGTTTGTTCATGGCTACTGGCTCTCTGTACAAGCGTGTTTGACCTCTGAGAGTTCGGGCGTCGCGTTGATGATTTGACTCAAACGCGGCCTCTTCATCTGCAGGAGGTCGGCAGCCTTACTGATATTTCCGTTCGTTTCGTTGAGGGCGCGGCGGATGCAGGCGATTTCGATCTTCTTTTTCATCTCAGCGAGGCCGAGGTCTCCGCTCAAAACCTGGTCGATCACCGAATCTTCGGGAAGCTGGGGCCCACTGTCTGCGAGCCGGAGTCGCGAAACACTGGGAGCAACATCCGGTCGGGGGGTGATGCATTCCTCGAGGATCTGGTCGATCTCGTCGTCGGCCTGTCGGGTCTCGCCGTCGGAGAAGAAGGCATCGAAGTGCGCGAGCTCCTCGAGGCCGATCTCGCTGCCTGCGACGAAGAGCGCGACGGACTGCACGAAGTTCTGCAGCTCTCGGATGTTGCCTGGCCAGGAGTAGCAGAGGAGTCGGCGCATGGCGGCTCGCGACACGCCTTTGGGGGTCTGGTCTCCAGCGACCTCCTGGAGGAAGTGGCGGACCATCATCGGGACGTCTTCGAGGCGCTCTCGCAGAGGCGGCAGCTCGAAGACGATGCCCTTGATTCGGTAGTAGAGGTCGAGCCGGAACTCGCCGGTCTTGACGAGCTGTTCGAGTCGTTTGTTCGTGGCGCAGATGATGCGGACGTTGGTCTTGAGCGTCTGGTTGCCACCGACTCGCTCGAAGGTGCCTTCTTGCAGGACTCGCAAGAGGGCGAGCTGGGTCTTGGGGGAGATGTCGCCGATTTCGTCGAGGAAGAGCGTCCCGCCGTCGGCCATCTCGAAGCGTCCGACCTTGCGGCCCATGGCGCCCGTGAACGCGCCCTTCTCGTGGCCGAAGAGTTCGCTCAGCAGCAGAGTCTCGACGAGTGCGCCGCAGTTGACCTTGACGAAGGGTTTCTCCGAGCGGTTCGAGTTGCAGTGGATGGCGTCGGCGAGCAACTCTTTTCCGGTGCCGGATTCACCGAGGAGGAGGACGGGCGAGCGGCTCTCGGCGATGAGGTCGACGCGGCGGAAGACGTCTCCGAGTTTGCTGCTGCGGCCGACGATGCGCGGATAGCGGCGTTGCCACTGCGAGCGGATCTCGGCGTCGATCTTGGAGCTCGGCCCGAGCCGGTGGACGGGCAAGGTGGGCTGGTGGAACGAGGTGGGCCGACCCTCGGAGAGGGCGACGAGCGAGGAGTAGAGCCAGACGAAGGGCGCGCGCGTCGTGAAGTTGGCCTTGAGCGACTCGGGGACGGCGTCCACGAGCCTGCGGCTGATTTCCTGCGCGCGTTGGATGAGGATTCGTCCGGCCTGGTCGTTCTGCACGGCGAACTCGATCTCGGCCAACTCGTGCAGGGTCTCCCAGAGGAGATGATCTTGCTTCTGGCCAGCGAAGAAACGCGCGGCGGCGCCGAGCTTGGTGCGGGCGCGGTCGTGCTCGCCGAGGGACTGTGCGACCTGGCCCTCGAGGCGCTCGGTCAGAGCCTCGCATTCGTCGCTGCGCAGGGTGTCCCGCTCGAGGTCGATGTAGCGCAGGAAGTCTTCTTCGTTGCCGAGAATGAAGGCGACCCGTGCCAGGTCGATGTAGAGCTCGCGCCGTTTGGCCCAGGCCTTGTCGACGGCGATGGGTTCGGCGCGGGTGAGGCAATCGAGGGCCTTGGGGTAGTCGCGCTCTTCGAGGGCGATGCGCCCGTCGAGTTGAAGCCGCCAGGCGGAGTAGTGGTGGATCTCCTGCTTCTCGAGCACTCGCGCGGCGGCCTCGGTCAGCGCTTTGGCGCGCTCATGCGCGCCGAGCTCCAAGTAGAGCTCCGCGATGTTGAGCGCGGTGGCGACGAACTGGAAGTCGTTGCCGCTCTTCTGGAAGGTGGCCAGCGAGTGCAGGTAGTACTCGAGGGCCTCTTTCCAGCGCAGGGTCTTGTGGTAGAGGACGGCGAGGTTGAGCAGGCAGAAGGCGCGGATCACCAGGTTGGTGATGTAGTGTCCTTCGTTGAGGCACTGCCTGAAGATCGTCTCGGCCGCAGCGTGTTCTTCGAGGTGGAGGGCGACGATGCCGCAGTTGAACCGCGCGCGGACGCGCTCCTCCGGCCAGAAGTGCTCGTCGCACAGCGCGATGGCCTGCTCGAAGGCCGTGCGGGCCTCGACGAACTGGCGATCGGCGATGAGGACTTTGCCGCGGGTGTTGAGGAAATCGACGTTGAGCCTCGAGACCTCGTTGTTGCCGTCGAGTCCGCTGTCGCAGAGGGCGCGAGCGCGGCTGCGATCGCCTTGGCCGTAGCTGGCTTCGGCGAGCAGGGCGTCGAGCTGGCGGCGGTCGGCTCCGTTCTCGGGGACGAGCGCCGAGGCCCGTTCGAGGGCGTTGATGGCCTGTCGATATCGGGCCATCTCGAGCAGCACTCGCGCCGTGCGCAGGTACGCCGGGAAGCGTTCGGCGACGGGCAGGGCGGCTTTGAGCTGGCCGCAGTAGTAGAGCGCCCGACGGTGCGAGTTGAGCGCGAAGTGCAGGTCGACGAGGCGTTCGAGGACACCGAAGCGTCGTGCGTCTTCGGAGAGCCTGGGCAGCGCCGCGGCCAGGAACTCGGCCGCTCGCTGATACGCGAAGGTGATGTGCAGGCGTTCGGCCGCATCCAGCGCGTAGCTGACAGCCTTCTGCGGGTTGCTGCCACGCAGGAAGTGGTGGGCGATCTCCTCGATGTCGACCGTTTGCCCCAGCTCGAGCCGTTCTTCGAGCAGCCGCGCGATGCCGTCGTGGATCGCTGCGCGACGCGTCTCGTTGAGGCTGTTGTAGATCGCGCTTTGGCTTTGCGGTGTCGCGAGAGTGAGGAGGAACTGTCCTCGGTCGATCTTCTGGGCGAGGAGCTTCTCGTCGAGCAGCAACCGGACGTTTTGCGCGAAGGCGACGTTCTCTTTGGAGAGCAGTCTGGCGAGCAGCTCTGGCGCGCACGGCCGATTGTAGGTGGCGAGGACCTCGAGGACCGCGCGAGCTTCTGCCGGCAGACCGAGGAGACGTCGCACGAGCAAATCGTCGAGTCCTTCGGGGAGGTCGTCGACCAGGGCTCGGAGGTTGTCGACGTTGCCGGCCGAGGAGGCCAGGAAGCGCCGGACGACCTCGGGCTCCTGGAGGAAGCTTCGAACGGCCTCCTCGTCGACACCGCTGAGGTCGATGACGTCGCCGTGGCTCACCCCGAGTGGCACGAGTTCATCGGTGGCGGCTCCCTGCGCGGTGAGGATCCACATGGCCTGGCTGGGGCTCGTGTGCTCAGCGAGGGCAAATTGCTGCGTGTCGTCGAGGGTGAAGCGCTCGATGACGAATCTCAGCGCGGCGCGCGTCGTCGAGTCGCCTAAATGCACATCGTGCAGGACGATGACGGAGGTCGAGAGGCGCGTGAGCTCTTGCAGCAGCTGTGCGAGCTTGTGGTAGAGCTGGATGTGGTCGCGGACGTCGGACTCGGTGGGCTGGAAGAGGTAGGACTCTTGCCCCATGGAGGCCGTGAGCCGGGCATACTGCTCGGCCAGCTCGGCGCTGATCAGCCCCAACGTCTCGACGTGACTGTAGATCTGCGCGAGGAGTTGCCGAATCGGCCCGTAGGTGCGCCCGGAGTGAGCCAGACACGCGGCCTCGAACACGGTCTCTCGCTGGGCGATGAGACTTCGTTTGAAGTCCGAGACCAGCTGCTCGGTCCACTGCCCCGTCGGCCCGACAATTGACACCACGCGGCCTTCTCTGGTCTCCCGGAACCTCTTGTGGAGAGCTTCGAGGCGGCTGAGTTCCGCATCGTGCGTCGGGCTCGTTGATTGGCTTTTGAGGTGCACCACCGGCATGAAGGGGGCTCTGCGGGAGATTGGCGAGGAGAGAACCGTCCAGAACGCCGCTCATCATACTGGGCCCCAGTCTGGGGAACAAGGTCCGTTTTCAGAGAGCTCGAACTTCGAGACGATTTCTTTCGGCCTCGTTCGTTCGTGCGCGGTGGTGCTTGGGGTTTTCATTCTCGGGCCGTGTTCGGTCGTTGAAAGTCTCGGTTGCCTCCCCTACACTGGCCGTCTTCACCTGCTCGGAGTTTCGATGCCCACTCGTCCTGCCCTCCCCTGCTCGTCCCCCGCTCACCTCACCCGCATCTGCGCTGGCCTCTCCCTCCTCTTGGCGCTCTCGCTCTCGAGTGGCTGCGACGACTCCGGTGGCTCCACGACCCCAGCGCTCGATACCGTCGAGAACACCGATGGCACCGTAGACGCGACGGTCGATGGCGTCGAAGAGACAGGGCCCATCGACGTTGTCGAAGACCTGCCGCCAGAGCACACCGAGTTGTTCAACGGGACGACCGTCACGTTCGGGCACGTCATTGACGGAGACACACTGGACGTCTTTGTCGGGACGCGGACTCCGGCTCGCTACAACATCCGCTTCAAGGGACTGGCGGCGCCGGAGTGCATCAAGCAGAGCGTGAAGACCGAGAAGTTCGGCACCCGCTACCAATGCACCGCCGACGACGAATACTATGGCCTCGCTTCGCGCTTGGCGCTGGTGGGCATGGTCGAGGGCAAGACGGGGATCTTGACCTGTGACGACGTGGCCGTTGGAGCCCGGTGTCCGACGGACGTCTACGACCGCACCCTCGCCTACATCGAAGTGGACGGCAAGGACATCGCCACGGAGATGGCCTACGTCGGCGCCGCCATGTCCTACACGTCCTTCAGCTCTTCGAAGCGCGCTCAGATCTGCGAGGCCGAGTACAGCGCGATCGGCGCCAAGCGGGGCATGTGGGCGGCGGGCACGGTGAGTGCGGTGTTGAACATGATGAGTCAGCAGACCCAGAATTGGTACAACAGTAATCACGACACGCGCTGCGATGCCGCTCTGGGAATCTAGACCATGGCACGAGAGTTTCGGGCCCTCTGAGGTCGGCGTCGAGCCGTTGGATTTGTGAAGCGTTGACAGCGGATTTCGAACGGGCTACACGGGTTGAAGCTTTTTTTTCAGCGCCACGCGGGATCTGTTTCGAGGTCGGCGAGGCACTCGTCTACTGGGAACTGGCACTCAAACGCGCCGATTGACACGGGAGTCAGTCATCGAGAAGCACGGAAAAATATACGAGCCGGGGACCGTGCTCTTCCGCGAGGGGGAGGTCGGCAAGCGCATCTACGTCATCAACGAGGGTCGCATCAAGCTGACCAAGCACGTGCACAACGGTGAAGCTCTCATCGAAGTGCTCGGGCCTGGTGAGTTCTGTGGTGAGCTCGCCCTCGTGACCGAGGCGCCTCATCCCGTTACCGCTATCGTTCTCGAACCGGCAAAACTGCTCATTGTTGACGCGAAGCAGTTCGAATCGATGGTCCGCGCCAACGCCGAAATCGCTTTGCGGATGATGAGGAAACTTGCGGGTCGGCTGACCGAAGCACACTTCAGAATCGTGAACTTCCATCTGAGGAGGCCTCTCGCCAGAGTGCTCCATCAACTCAAATGGGAAACGAAAGTGGCCGAGGAAGACCTGCCTCCCCTCATCCCTGACGACCTCGCCGAGGTTCTCGGAATGCAGGTCGGCGAAGTCGAAAAGCACATCGAGACGATCGTGAAGGAGGGGCTAATCACCCTCACTGACGACGGTCGGTTCCAGATCACGAACTCGAGAGGGTTCGAGAGTTACCTGAGCTATCTAGAGCTCAAGGACCGATACGAGTATCTGGACTGAGCGCTCTCACGATTCCTCGTCGGTTTCCGCACCGCGTGAACGCTGGAATGGGTCCCTATGAGTTCGCCCGCCGAGATGGAGGCGTTCCTCGGACGCCTCTATCGCCAGAACGAGTTTGCCATCAAGCTCGGCCTCGAGGCCATAACCTCCGCTCTGAAGCTCTTGGCGCGCCCCGACCGAGGTCGCGCGCGGCTTCTCGTGGCTGGCACCAACGGCAAGGGGACCGTCACCGCGTTCCTTTCGTCAATTGCTCACACAGCCGGCCTGCGCACAGGGACCTTCAGCTCGCCGCACCTCTGTCACTTTCGCGAGCGCATTCGGGTCGACGGGCGTTGGGTCGATGACGACGAGCTGTTGCGTGTCGGCACCGCCGCGTTGGACCGATTCGGCGGTCGCGCCGGGCGCGACGACGCCCCAGCGGCCCTCACTCTGACCTTCTTCGAGCTCGCCACCTTGATGGCCGTGGTCGTCTTCGATTCGGCGCAGACCCAGCTCGATGTCTTCGAAGTGGGCCTCGGCGGGCGGCTCGACGCGACCAACGCGCTCTCCGCCGAGCTCTGCGTCATCACGCCCATCTCGCGGGACCACACACAGTGGCTCGGCGAGACCGATGATGAGATCGCCTTCGAGAAAGCGGGCATCATCCGCGAGGGCACCCCCGTCGTCGTCCATTCGAGCCGCGGCCTGGAGGTGATTCGCCGCGTCGCTCACGACCGCAAGGCGCCCTGTGTGGTCCTCGGCGAGGATTTTGAAATCACCGGAAACCGCTTTCGAGGGCTGGGGCGAGACCTGCTTCTCCCAGGGCTCGAGGGGCAACCCACGCACCACGCCTGCAATGTCGCGACCGCAGTCGCCGCAGGCCTGGTGGCGATGGAGCACGGAGTCATCCCAACGCTCGATGACTGGGCGCTGACCCGCGCACTTGCTCGCTGCACGTGGCCTGGACGCTGGTGGCGCCTGCCTGCGCAAACGACGCGCGCCATTCCTGAGTCGGTCGAAGTGCTCCTCGACGCCGCCCACAATCCGGCGGGCGCCCGCGCCGTCGTCGACGCCCTGCGGGCCAGTGGCCAGGCCTCTCAGCCGCTCGCCCTGGTGATCAACGCGGCGAAAGACAAGGACGTGCGCGGCATCACCGAGGCGCTCGACGAGCTTCACTTCGAACGCATCTTCGTCGCGCCCGTGAGCTCTTCTCGCATCCATGACCCGCAAGAATTCGTCGCACACTCGGTGTGGACTCCAGACCGCGTGGAGACCTCGGCCGAGCTCCTCTCGGCGTTCGATGGCGCCCTTGATGCGGTGAGTCGGGGGGGTATGGTGTTGGTGATGGGTTCGATTTATTTATTGGGCGAGTTGATCGTCGCGCTAGGCTGTGACGACGCGCTGCAATCCATCTTCAGCGGGGGCGACGTTGACGAAGTATGATGACGACAGCTCTCTCCCGCCTGGAGAGTTCGAGCCCAGCGACCTGCAGGCCGCCAAGCGCGAGCTGATCAAGCTCGGACTCGACCAGGGCTACCTCACACAGGCTGTCATCGAGTCGTACCTCCCTATCGCGCACATGTCTGACAGTGAGATTGAGATGATCTATTTCACGTTCGAGACGATGGGCATCGCCGTCGAGGGTGTGGATCATGAAAACTGAATCGAAAGCAGCGTTGTGCCGGCTCGTCGGGGTGCTCCTCTTGACGGATGGGCATCTGACCGACCGTGAGCACAGCTTTTTCTACGCGCTGATGGATCGTCTGGGACTCGACGACGACGATCGCGCCTCGGTCACTCACGGAATCCGCATCGACGCGGACGTCTCCAGTGACGTCGCCATCGTGAAGGCCGCGGGGGACGGCGAGGCGTTGTTGGAAGCGATGGTCGACGCGAGCGTGCTCGACGGAGAGGTATCGGCGGCGTCGACCGACCTGATTGAGCGCGCCAAAGCGCTCCTGGCGTCCTGATCGCGCCGGCTTTGACTCATCCTTCAAGTTGCTCTATTCCTAGCACCCGAGCGTGACGCTTTCCAAGTGTGGTCCTGCGTTGGAGCGCCCATCGACAAGAGCGGGACGGGCCATTGTCTGCGGCGTCGGAATACAAGAGGAGCATCGATGGCGGCAAAAGCCGATAAGCGCAAACAGAGTGTCTATTTTCCAGTAGAGATGCTGGACGAGATCCAACAGGAAGCGTTGCGGCAAGACCGCACGGTTTCTTGGATTGTTCAACGCGCATGGAAAATCGCCCGTGACTCCATCATGGATTACCCCTCCATCAACGATCCGGGTGGCAACCTCGATAACGAACCCTAGGCCGTTAGCGGCTCGTAAGTCACAGCCGACTTGAAACCCACTGCCGCTCCTGAAAAATCGAGCCGACGTCTTCCCGCACGGGTCCATATCTTGGGGATCGGTGGCGTTGGAATGAGCGGTGTCGCGCTGCTCCTGCGCTCCCATGCGGTCGCGGTGAGCGGGAGTGACCTGAGAGAGAGTCCCCTTTTGAGAAAAGTGCGCTCGGTGGGCTGCGCGGTCTCGTTGCAGCCAGACCCAGAGAGCGTCAGCCTGGCTTCTTGGTTGATCGTGCCCGACGCCGTCCCGGACGGCCACCCCGAAGTGGCGCAGGCGGCCGCGGCCGGGCTCCTCGTGCTCTCTCGGGAGGAAGCGCTGAAGCGAATCCTCTCGGGGACCGAGAAACGTGGGGTGTGTGGTGTGCTGAACCGAGGCGGCGCTTTGCACGGCATCGTCGAAGCCCTGCAGGACCCAGACGTCGGCTGCTTCAGCGGCGCCATTCCCCGCAACGGACAGCCACACGCCCGGCTCGGTGTGCCGATGTTCGTCGAGCTCGACGAGCGCTTCGTCGAGGACCTCTCGGAATACAGCTCTCTGCTCGTTGCGGACTGCCCTCCGGACTCACTGGGCTACGCCTCACAGGCCGACCCAATCGCACACCTGCGGGCGCTGGCGAAGCGGTCCGGCACGCTGCTGATCTACCCAGAGAAGGACGCTGCCCATTGCCTCCGCTTCGCCTCGAGTCGCGGATCGGGGCGCTTTCGGCTGCGTTACGACGGGGTTCGACGCGTGGTTAGGGCTGAGAGCTCAGAGGGGGTGCAGGAGGTCGACCTTGGGGCGTCTCTGGACCTTTTTCACCTGCGTAACGTCGCGGCCGTGGGAGCCTACCTGCATCTTGCCGAGGGCTGGAGTGGCGCTCGGCTCATTGAGGGGATGCTGCGCGCCTCACACGCCCGCATCGTCGGCCAGTTCGAGGTGCGCGCCCACGGCGAGCGCCGCTTCATCCACGACGTCCGCACCCATCCCATCGGTGTGCGGGCCATCGTCGACGCCGCCGAAACGCCCAAACAAGGTTTGCAGGTCGTACTCAGGCCCTACCCTTTCACCTTCAACGCTTACGGCGACGCCCATTGGTGCGAGGCGTTCAAGGGTGTAGGAAGGGTGCAGTTGCTCCCGGCGTACCCTGGAGGCAGAGGGGACGAAGGGGAGCGATTGGCAAAGCTCCTGTCTGGTATAGGGGTTCAGGTGCTGCAGACGGACGAGTATTGCAGCGACCCAGAGTTCGCGACCACGCTCTTCATCGGTGGCGAGGACCTGGCGGCGCTCGCCGATGCGGCCGCGGCGGTGCCGCGCGACCGCTAACGACACAGACGCTTCGACAGGGAGGTTGGACGTGGAACGTAACACAGAGGGACTTCGTGACCCCCTACTCGGGCACGAGCGAATCGCGGTACTTGGGCTCGGGAGCAGCGGTCTAGCGGCCGCAGAGCTCCTGTCATTGTTCGGCAAGACCGTCATTGCCAGCGACACCCGCGCCGACTTGGACGTCGAGGCGCAGCGGCAGAAGTGGGCGCCGTCCTCACAGCTCGTGCTGGGTCGGAATACGCTCGATGGAGTGACCGTCGCGGTGGTGAGCCCTGGGATTGTGCCAGACTCCCCGATCTTCGCGGAGGCCAAGGAGCGCGGGATCGAGGTCATATCGGAGCTCGAGCTGGCGGCGCGAGCGACCACGCTCCCAATCATCGCCGTAACCGGAACCGATGGGAAGACGACGACGACGACGCTAATCGGCCACTTTCTGACCGCATCGGGACTGAACCCGCACATGGGAGGGAACATCGGCACGCCGCTGTGCCAGGTGGTGCTCGAGCGGCGGAGTGGCTGGCTGGTGGTGGAGGTGAGCGCGTTTCAGCTGCTTCACTCTCCGAAGTTCGCGCCGCAGGTCACGGTGGCCACCAACATCGCCCAAGACCACATGGACTACTTCAGTGGGGATTGGGCGTCGTACGTGGAGGCAAAGAGGCGACCGCTGCGCCAGATGCGAGAAGGGGTCGCGGTCTTGAACCTGGAGGATTTGGAGATCGCGTCTTGGTCCGAGGGCTTTGGTGGCGAGGTGACCTGGTATGGCAAGGGGGCCGACTCCCAGTCGACCTCGGGCAGCTGGGACGAGAATGGTGACGTGGTCTTGCGCTGGGGTACAACGACCAAGCGGCTCGAGGCCTCGAGCATCTCATTGCTGGGTTACCACAACCGCCTCAACATCATGGCCGCGGGCCTAGGGGCGCTGGCTTGTGGGGCGGCTCCAGGGGCCCTCGAGAGTGTTCGGGATTACCAGGCGCCAGCGCATCGGCTCCAAGTCGTAGGGACCTTCGAGGGCGTCGAGTACATCGACGACTCGAAGGCGACCAACCCGCACGCCGCTCAGGCCGCCCTGCAAACGCTCTCGGCCCCGCTGATCCTCATCGCTGGCGGTGTCGACAAGGGCTTGTCTCTGGAGGCCTGGATCGACGACATGAAAGGGCATGTGAGCGCCTTGGTGCTGATCGGCGCGCTGAGCGAGAGGCTGGCGCGGGAAGCCCGCGCCAGGGCACTCACGGCGCCCATCCATTTCGCGGGCTCGATGGAGGACGCCGTGCGCTTGTCGCAGGAGTTGGCGCTCTCGGGAGAGACGCGCTGTGTGCTGCTCTCACCGGGGTGCTCGAGCTTCGACATGTTCGCCAGCTACTCAGCCCGCGGCGACGAGTTCCAGCGCGCCGTGCGGGCGCTCTAACAGCGGCGGAACCGTGGCCACCCCTACGAGTCGTCGTCGGGGCCACGAATGAAGGCTCTGGGGTGGGCGCTGTCGTAGACCTTCATCAGCCGGTCGAGGCTGGTGTGGGTGTAGCGCTGCGTCGTCGCCAGTCGTTCGTGTCCGAGCATTTTCTGAATGGCCCGCAGGTCTGCGCCGGCGTCCAGCATGTGGGTGGCGAACGAGTGCCTCAGGCCGTGGGGGCTGACCTCTGGGTCGAGTCCGAGCTTGAGCTGGGCCTCATCAAGGAACCTGCGGATCGAGCGAGTGGTCAGGCGGCTGCCGCGCTGGTTGAGGAAGATCGCGTCGGCGTCCTGGACGCCGTGCTTGTCGACGAGCAACGGCCGTGTCTCGATCAGGTAGGTCCCAACCACATCGACGGCCCTCGAGCCCAAGGGAACGTCGCGCTCCTTGCTGCCTTTGCCGAGGACTCGCAGCCACCCCTCGACGAGATCGAGATCTTGCAGGTCGGCGCCGACGAGCTCCGAGACGCGCAGGCCGCAGCTGTAGATCAGCTCGAAGATCGCTTGGTCTCTGCGTCCCGCGGGGCCGTCTTTGAGGTGTCCATCGAGCAGTCGGAAGATGTCATCGATGGCGAAAAAGGGGCGGTTCAGCTCGGGCAACTTCGGCCGACTCAGGAGTTCAGCAGGAGAGCGCTCGAGGATCTCGCGCTTGACCAAGAACTGCAGAAACGAGCGCAAGCAGGAGACGCGCCGCGCCATGGTCGAGCGGGCCATGCCTTTGTGCTGACTTCCCAACCAGTGTCGGAGATGGAGGTGGGTGAGCGCTTGCGGCTCGAGCTCGTTGAGTCGGTGTTCGGTCAGGAAGCTCGCGAAGTTCTGCAGGTCGGACCGGTAGGCCTCGATGGTGTTGGGGGAGGCGCCGCGCTCGACGTGCAGAAACGTGAGAAAATCGTTGACGTAGCGAAGGACGCCCTGGGTGGCCTCGCCCTCACTCATCTCTGGAGATGCCTTTGAGTGTGTTGCCAAGGTCGGTGGGGAAGCTCGAGCGATTCGCGGTTCCTGGATGGGCATTGGCCCAATCGAGGAAGGCCTGACGTGCGCGTTGGCGTTCTCTGCGGTGCGCATCGGGATGGAAGTTGAGCATCATGCCAGGAAAATCGTTGAGCTCTTCGGCGACGGCGACGCGAATCTGGCGCTCCTTGGCGACCATGGCCTCGGCGATGAGCGCCAAGCGATCGTTGGTGTTGACGACGCTGAGCCACTTCTCCCATTTCTTCGTGTTGGTTCCGAGATCGGTGAGGGTCGTGGCCATCAAGGCGTTGTGGGTCGCCTCGACGACTCTCTTGTTCTTGTTCTCGAGGTGCGGCACGAGCACGGAGGCGACTTCGATGTTGCGCAGCTCACCGAGGGCTTTGACGATGATCTCGATGGAGCGATCGTCGGCGTCCATGGACGAAGCGGCGAGTTGCTTGATGATGTTGCCGTACTGTTCGTGTTGAGCGTGGGAGCGCAGCAGGCGAACGCCGAGGGCGCCGATCTGGCGGTCCTTGTCGAGCAAGATGTCGTAGAGGTGGTCGAGGAGCTTTCCAGAGCGCAGCTCCGACAACGTGAGGACGGCGTAGAAGCGTTCATCGGCAAAGGAGGAGCGCAGCACCTCGAGGAGCGGGGGAATGGCGAGCTCTCCCTGGTGCACGAGGCAGGAGAGTACTCGGCTGTGCTTCTGGGGCGGCGGGACTTCTCGGACGTAGTGGAAGCGGTCGAGCCGGAGGCGGCCAGGGAATCGTTCCATCAGGGCGCGCACGGCTTTGCTGGAACGGGTAGATAGGATTTGGACGGCCCGGGCTGCGACGGCCTCGTCTCTGCTATCGAGCTGAGCTGCCCATTTCGAGTAATCCATGTCGTCGTCGAGGGGGGCGACCTCCTCAATGACTTCGGGGAGGGACTCTTCGGCCTCGTCTATGGCCTCGAGGACATCGATCTCGTCGAGGTCTTCATCGGCGTCGTCGTCCTGAGCGTCTTCGCTCACGATGGGGATGACGTTGAGGGTAATGGGGCGGGCGGTCTTGGCGGCGAAGGATGATTTCGGGATGATCTCGAGGCCGACCGTGGTGTTAATCGTGTCTTTCGCTCTTGAGAAACCCGTGTTCGCCGTTCGGCTCTCGAGGTGAAGGGGCTCGAGCTCGATGGGCATTCGCAGGTCGGGTTCTTCCTCGGGAATCATAGAGGAGAGTGCCGTCTCGAAATCATCGAACTCGTCGTCGTCGTCGTCGTCGTCGAGGTCGAACGATTTGACTTCGGGGTCGCTGGGCTCGGTCTGAGCAGGGACGGCCTCGGGCTCGAGTTCGAAGAGCTCCGGCTCGGAATGCTCGGGGTTGGAAACGGACTCGAACTCGGCGAGCAGCGTCTCGAACTCTTGGTCTCTCGCCGCTTGTGATCTTGGCTCAACCACGAGAGCGGGCTCGGCTTCCACCTCGACCGGCTCGGGCTCGGCCTCCACCTCGACCGGCTCGGGCTCGGCTTCCACCTCGACGGGTTCGGGCTCGGCTTCCACCTCGACGGGTTCGGGCTCGGCTTCCACCTCGACGGGTTCGGGCTCGGCTTCCACCTCGACGGGTTCGGGCTCGACTTCCACCTCGACGGGTTCGGGCTCGGTTTCCACCTCGACGGGTTCGGGCTCGGCTTCCCGCTCGACCGGTTCGGGCTCGGCTTCCAGCTCGACAGGCTCGGGCTCCGGCTCAGTGGGCTCCGTTAGACCGGCCCTCTCGGCGAAGTCTTCGTTTACAAACGGGCTTGGATCGGTCTCGCTAAGGAGGTCTTCCCACTCGGACTGCAGCCCGTCCTCCTCGGCGGTGAATGGGTGTGAGCGTTCCGCTGTTTCGTGGCCAACTTGTGGGTTGACGGAGTGCAGGTCGATGACGTGTTTGGGGCGTGCGGGCTCCGCGCGACCTTGGGTGAGACGACGGCGTCCGACACCCATGAGCGGCACCGAGCTGCGCTCTTTCTTTTCGGCTCGTCTCGAGGCGAGCTTGTTGATGCCAGACTCGCTCAACTCGTGCTCCGACTCCTCGACTGGTGCGGGAGACGTGGGAGCGGGGGCGGTGACGGTCTCAGTGCCGGTCGCGGTCGTCTTGGCTTCTGACTTGAGATTGGCCAGCAGGGCCTTCTCGAGGTGGTCGGAGACGATGAGAATGGACTGGAAGAGTGGGTTGAGGTCCCTCTCGAAGGGGAGCTGGTCGTTGTCGACGACGAGCAGCATGGGTACCCGCTTACCGATTTGGATGGGAAGCGCGAGGAGCTCATCTGGCGGGACGATGCCGGTGTGATGATAGAGGCCTTCGAGCTTAGCGGTGCTCGGAGTGCCGTGGAAGTAGCGCTCGCCTTTGAGAACGTTGTTGAGATTGCTGTCTTCGCCGATGGTCGTTTCGAAGTCGAGGTCGATGCCCTGGCTGTTGAGCCCCACGGCGCGATGGAGACGAATCTTGTTCCTGACTTGCCGCAGCAAGAAGACCCGTTTCCCAAAACCGAGGGCAAACTCGGTGAATGCCTCGATGATGGAGTCTCTATCGGTGTTGTTCTCGAGAAGCGCTCTGAACTCAGCGAGGTCCATCGGGGACTTCGGCAGGCTATTTGTCGTCACTGAGACCCCCTTTGCGGGCACACGGCTGGGTCCCTGCGTTTGGGAATTCTGGCTGGCATGGTCGATGGTCCCGAAGTCGATCCGTTGCAGTGGGAATCGCTCGACAAGAGAGCGATACCGCTTGCTCATCGGAATTTCGAAGAGCTTCTCCAACAGCTGGTGAAAACGGAACTCGCAGAGAATGTGCTGCTTGACTGTCTTCCGAACGTCGGTCTCGAGCAAACGGATGACGTTGTGGTCGAGTCTCGAGGTCACCGCTGCGTATAGGATACCAGGCTCCAGCCGAATGGCCAAGATCCCGTATTTCAATATGGTTTCAACGGGGAAGACCTCGACGACGTCCCAACTCATTTTCGAAAGGAATTCGGCGCCAGCCTGAGGAAGGCCGGTGGATTCTTCGAGGTATCGCAGGAGTGTCTGCTCATCGAGCGCCCCCACATCGAGCAAGTTCGTGCCCAACCGCCCTCCAAAGAGCATTTGTCTTTGGTAGGCCTTTTCGATGCTCTCGGACGAAACGACGTGGTCTCGTTCGAGGCAGGTAATGAGCTGGTCGGACTTCATGGAGAGAACATCCTTGTCGCACCTTGTGCTGTGGTCATTGGATTGTATTGCCTCGCTCCCCCGACCGGTTTCGCTTCAGTTCGGCGGGTTGCGGTGCGCGACCCGGTCGTCTGCTCGGCAATCCTCTTGCTCTGGGAGTGG
>Ga0210044_10003014_pt1 | contig 24360 bp, 23 predicted proteins | sample CryGey13umfilter_2_FD_183959 | JGI IMG/M metagenome (GOLD analysis project Ga0210044, IMG submission 183959) | Groundwater microbial communities from aquifer in Utah, USA - Crystal Geyser 4/9/14 3 um filter (SPAdes) (version 2) | ecosystem: Environmental > Aquatic > Deep subsurface >... | reverse complement strand
CACATTTCAAGTTGGTGCCTGAAATAATTTTTCGAACGGAAGGATTGAACCGTCCGTGTGGCGGGCGAAAATATTTTAGCTCATAATCAAATTTTTCTTTCATCAATAAATTAGTTCTATTGATTTCCTCATGCATGATTTTTTGATCTAATAGCGTTAATACTTTATGATTGTAAGTATGGTTTCCAATCTGGTGCCCCTCATTAAGTATTTCAGAAATAAGTTGTGACACATTATTTATATTATTTCCTACGCAAAAAAACACTGCTTTAATTTTATAATCAGATAATATTTTCAATATTATATCGGTGGAGGTCCAAGTCGGACCATCATCAAAAGTCAAAAGGACATGTGAAGATTTTGAATTCCAGATAAAATCACTGTAAATTTTCTTAACAATTCCAGGAGGATCAAATAGATATTTTATCATCGCTTCACTTTCCGATCTTTCCACTTATAATTTCCAAAAGCACCTGAAATTGCGGCTATTGTTATGTAAGGAATTTGAAGCAGTTCGGCAATAACAAAATATTTTAGATTTTTTGCATCAAACAATAAATTTCTTCCTTTAAGCATAATTAACAACTCAAGAATGAATTTAATAAACAATGATGTAATAAATGAAACAAAAAATATTTTTGGTTGAATAAGAAAAAGAAAAGGGTGCATGGTTAGCAAAAAATAAAAAATGTAAATTGTAAAAAGTGAAATGATCAATAGTTTGTTTTGATAAAAAAGTGATTTGCTTGCCCAACGAGTTCTCTGCTGAAAAAAAGCAGATAAACTTTCATTACCTCTTGTCTCTACAAGTGAATCAGCAGACCAACAAAAACTAATTTTATAGTTTGTCCTTGAATTAATTTTTTGCATAAGTATTTCATCATCGCCGGAAGTCAGATTCAAATTATCTGAATAACCACCAACTTCAGAAAAAATATTTTTTCGAAATGCAAGGTTGGCGGCACTGCAAATAATAGGCTTATTAATTCCAATCAATCCCGCAGCCGTAAGCATTAGTCCAGCAAACTCCAGCTGTTGCAATTTACTAAAAAGTGACTCAGAGGCTCTAAACTTTACGGGACCAACAACCATTCCCGTATTTTCATCAAATGAATTTACTATTGCATTTATCCAATTTTTTCTTGCTATACAATCGGCATCCGTTAAAACAATTATTTCGCCTTTCGAAACCTGAATCGCTTTCTGAATTGCATTTTTTTTGAAACCAGAAAGCTTTACATCGTCATTATGAATTAATTTTATATTCTCATTTGTTTTATCATAGATTTGAGTCACTGAATCATCTGTAGAGTTATCGTTTATATAAATCACCTCCAACAAATCTTTCGGGTAATTAAGAGATTTAATACTCCGGATCGAAGCGGCAATATTGGCGGATTCATTTCTAAACGGAATGATAACAGTTACAGTTTTGAGATTGTTGCTGTGATATTTATTTGACCGTTTTAATCCGAACCCAATCGCTATTAAGAAAGCAAAATAAAATACAGAAGCGGAAACAAACAAAAATAAAATCACTATCATTTCTTTTCTATGACAGAATATAAGCTTCCAAACAATGCCGGCAGAAGCAGGTTAATAAAAAAAATAATTATTGAAGTATTAAAGCTAATTGAATTCATAATATTAAAATATCCGGCAAAAAATATCGATGATGCCTCCCTTATGCCAACTTCGCCAAATGAAATTGGGGGTATAATCGTTTTGCCAAACAAAACCAAAGCCGAATACCAAGTTGATTCCCCAAATGTGTTATTTGCTCCAAATGCTTTTAATATTAATGTATACTGAATTAATATTACAAAATAATGGAAAGTGGAATACAAAATCACTTTTAAATAAAAACTGAAATTGTAATCTTTATATTTTTTTATAGCCAAATAAAAAGTACCGAATAGTTTATACTTTATTGATAATGAATTAGCCAGCTCCTTTAGCTTTTTATTTTTAACAATCAGAATAATTAAATAAATGCAGAATAAGAAAATGATATTTACTAGAAATACGATGTTTAGATTTCCATTTTTGATGAGAAGTAGAATCAGAAAAAACCACCCAACCAGTAATATTACAATCATATTAAATATTTTATCAAAAAAAGTGGCGAGTGCAACATTGATTGGATCAACACGAAGTGCAATATTACGGGCTAAATATTCACCGGCACGAAATGGAGTGATAATTCCGGCTGCAAATCCATGCAAGAGTGAACTCAATATCTTTTTACAATCATTAATTTTGAGCACTTCAGCAGAGATGATAAGCCATTTTTTATAAAGCAAAAAAATATTTACAGCTACAAGAATTAATGCAAATAAGAAATAAAATAAGTCAATCTTCTTTAACGTTTTGATAATCTCTTTGCCATTAATGTAATCTATTAGAAATATGAGCAATATGACGGCAATGAATATTTTTATAATAAGCAATAATTTATTATTCAAATGATTCCCTGCTAGATAAAGTCAACAAAAAATCCGATACCGAATTTTTTAATTCTGTTATAATAATATTCACTGAAATAATTATTGCCAATATAATAGTCAAGATAAAAAACAACTCCTTTACCATCCCAAGAACCGAACTTTACTCCTATCATATTATTATAATTTAATTTATACTTTGGCATTCCAATCAACTTAATATGTGAAGATAAAAAAACATTAATCTCACTGTTGGATTTTTCTGAATCATGAATTTTATAATTCAATTCATATCCTAAAGTGCTCCACCATTTTTGTATTAATGAAGGTCTTACCAAACTTGAATATCCTATAGAGGTAAAGGCTTTCAAACCGTAATTCGTTTTTTCATGAACATAGGCTGAAGTAATTTCTCCAAAATCCTGAGTAAATGGTATCGGTTCAATGTTTTTTTTCCAAATATTTTTTGTAAAATCAAAATGCCCGTCAACAAAATGAGCACTATTATGAATGATTCTAAATCGAAAAAAGAGTTTATCATTATTAAGTAGAAAAGAGACAGTTCCATTCCCTCCAAAGAATCCATCCAAAGCATCAATCTGCAGCCTTCTTCCTTGATAATTTGTTGATAAAGCATAAGCCATAAATTCAATACCAAAGGATATTTTTGCATCATTAAATGATAAGCCAATTATATCAACATTATTTCCAATATCCACTTTTAGATTTGCATTGTCAGGAAAGTATAATATTCCAAGCCGTGATTCTTGCATGTTTGCTTTTAACGGCAAAAAATGCAAGCCCATTGGCATAAGCTCAAAACCTGTTTCCTGAGCAAACATTTGGGATAAAAAAAGCAAAAAGATTAAAAATATTTTTTTCATTTATTTTCCATAAAAGAAATTTCAATAAAATATTTTTACAAAAATCATTATTTTTGCAAAAAACAAAAGGCACCTATGTTTATAAATTATTCTGATTTACCAAATTTCACAAATCTATTTCTTGATTATGTTTACGAATTTGATAAAGTTAAAGAATTCTACTTGTATAATTTTAGAAACCAAGAAGAATACGCCCGCAAATTTAATGAAATTAGTAATTCTAAAAGAATCTCACCCCTTGAATTGAACAAAATAATTTTAAATCAATACTCCAATGCTTCTTTTTCTAATAGGACAATGTCGAACATATCGAGTTTGGGGAATGAAAATAGCCTTGCTATAGTAACCGGTCAACAATTGGCAATTTTTGGAGGACCGTTATATACATTTTATAAAATAATTACAGCAATAAAATTTTGCACACAATTAAAAGATAAATTTGTTGATTACGATTTTGTCCCTATTTTCTGGCTTGAAGGCGATGATCATGATTTCAACGAAGTTAGAACAATTAATATTTTTAATAATGGAAATGATAATAAAAAAATTGAATACTTAAATGCTATCGATTCTCCAAATGAATTCGGTAGCGTTGGCAATCTTAAGCTAAAGCAGGAGATTGAAGCAACTATACTTGAATTGAAATCCTCACTGCGTGTGACAGACTTCAGTAATGAACTTACAAACTTGATTACAAATTGTTACTTCCCCGGAAATTCATTTAAGGCTGCATTCAAATCTTTGCTCATGAAGTTTTTTGACGAGTACGGTTTGGTAATCATTGATCCACAAGATGTTGCATTTAAGAGATTACTAATTCCGGTATTTGAAAAAGAGCTCAAATGTTTTTTTGAACATACGCAAATAATTTTAAAACGAAGTGCAATTTTAGAAGAAAAATATCATGCTCAAGTAAAAATAAAACCGATCAATTTATTCCTAACGGATGATTCCAAAAGATATCTTATTGAGCCTGATGAAAATGGATATCGTTTAAAAAACAAAAGAAAAAAATTCACTCAAGATGAATTATTGGCATTGCTTCATGAAAGCCCTGAATTATTCAGTCCAAATGTTTTGCTTAGACCAATTTGCCAAGATTACATTTTGCCAACTGCTTTCTATGTGGGCGGTCCTAGTGAAATCAGTTATTTTGCTCAAGTAATTCCATATTATTCTATTTATAATATAATTCAACCATTTATTTATCCAAGAGCATCTGTAACCTTAGTTGAAAAAAACATAAATAGTTTAATTGAGAAATATGATTTGAATATACTTGATGTATTTCGTAATAGGAAAGACATGATTCCCGATATTATTAAAAAGCATATAAACGTAAATACTGATATAATGTTTTCTCAGGCACAAGATGAAATTAAATCTGCAATTGAAAAATTAATTGCTGATATATCAAATATAGACCCATCGATTGCACAAATTTTAGACAAACTTTTAGAGAAACAACTTCAAAATTTATCAACAAGTAAATCTAAAATTGATTCAACGATTATAAAGAAAAATGAAATTCTTAATAGGCAACTCAATAAAATTTTCAATAATATCCTCCCGGAATCAAATCTACAGGAGCGGGAAATAAATTTTACTTATTTTGCAAATAAGTATGGAATAGATTTTATCAGCTACTTATTTAATGAAATTTCTGTTACAAAATCTGAACACCAAATTATTGTTATTCAAAGTCAGGAGACAATTTGTTTAAGTTGTGTATAAAATTCGGGATTTGATATTTTTATTGATTCAGTCGAATCAATTTCTATTTGACAATTTGAGATCATTCCAAAAATTGAAAAAGCCATTGCAATTCTGTGATCATTGAAGCTTTGAATTAAAGCATTTTGATTGGATTTTTTATTGATAATTTCAAAACCATCCGGATATTCTTCAACAGAACAACCGACAGCCCGAAAATTTTCACACAATGAATTTATTCTATCAGACTCTTTGTGCCTCAATTCCTCTGAATAATTAATTTTGAAATTCCCTTCAGCAAAAAATCCTGCCACTGAAAGAATTGGTATTTCATCAATAATATTGGGGATTAATGATTTCGGAATATCAACATTTTTTAAGTTACTACTCTTTATAGAAATGTCTCCAAAGTCCTCGCCGGCAATATTTTCCTTTCTTTGAATTTCAATATTTCCGCCCATCTTTACTAATAAATCAATAATTCCAGTTCGGGAATTATTCAATGAAACATTCTTAATAATTAATTCAGAATTTTTCAAACAAAGAGCTAGCACAATAAAGAACGCCGCACTTGAAATATCTGAAGGAATAATATATTCTTTTCCAACCGGATAATTCTTTGATGAAACTTCAATCTTCGTATTTCCATCAACAAAGTTAGTATTGAGAGCCAACATTTTTTCGGTATGATTTCTTGTGGGTTGAGACTCATAGATAATTGTTTTCTCATCAATGTGTAAACCCGCAAGTAGAATACAACTTTTAACCTGCGCACTTGCCACAGGCATCCTATATTCAATAGCTTTTAATTGAGAACCACCTATAATTTCTAATGGAAGTTTATAGTCATTTGAATATTTAACTCTTGCCCCCATAAGCATCAATGGTTCAATAATTCGCTTCATTGGTCTTTTGGATAGCGATTTATCTCCGAATAAAATAGAATTAAAATCTTGAGCAGCTAATATCCCGGATATCAGCCTTGTTGTAGTTCCTGAATTACCGCAATCAAGCGGGCTTTGCGGAGTTTTGAATCTCTTAAAACCCATACCATTAATAATCAACTCATCATTTTTTTCTACAATTTTGCAACCCAAATTTTCAAAGCAATTAATTGTTGAAAAAATATCTTCTGCCCTCAATAATCCTTTAATAACAGACCGACCTTTAGCAAGCGAGGCAAACATAATTGCTCTATGAGAGATGGATTTATCGCCGGGCAGATTTAAAATTCCTTTGATCTTTTCAATTTTATTTATTTTCATTTATCACACCATAGATCAATTATTTCTTCAATTCTCATCTGAGCAACCCCCGAATTTTCATACATATTTTTCAGCGTTCTTTGACGAAGAGCTTCATACAAAACCACGGCGGCGGCAACAGAAACATTCAAGCTCTGTATCATTCCTTTCATTGGGATGTAAATTGTCTCATCGGCTTTTTCTGCAGCAATTGTAGTTACTCCAAAATGTTCATTACCCAGAACAATTGCTGACTTCTCAGTAAAATCGGCTTCATAAATACTAATTGAATTCGAGTTCAAAGTAGTTGCAAATATTTTATATCCGTCTTCATGATATTTATTATAGCATTTTTCGATAGAATCAAAATGAAAAACATCAACCCATTTTTTTGCCGAAGCTGACGAAACTCTGCTGATACGTGGAAATTTATTCACATTATAAATTAGAGAAACATTTTGAACGCCAACTGCATCACAAGTACGTAGAATTGCGCTTACATTATGAGGATCGTGAACTTCCTCTAAAACCACTTCCAAATCAAATTGTCTTGCGGAAACTACATTTCTAATTTTATTAAGACGGGATTCTGTTTTGAATTGACGCATAATAATATTTACTTATCAAAAATTAATTTATAAATTATTCTTCCCTTTTCGATCCGTGCTTTATCAATTTTTATTTCTTTTTTATTTTTAAGGTTCAGGTAGTAGCACATTAAATCCACAGACTTATCTAATGCATCTTCTACATTACTTGACCAAGTTTCGCAACCTTTAATAGAGGGAATATCAGCAGAAAATCCATCCAACGATTCTGATATAATTAACTCCAAAACCATTAATACCCCTTAACCTCCTGATCATCCCCTTTAACAATCTTTACACTTGCACTTGCGCCAATCCTATCAGCACCGGATTCAATCATCTCCTCAGCATCTTTTCTAGAACGAATTCCACCCGAAGCTTTTACACCAACTGCTGAACCAACAACATATTTCATTAGTGCAACGTCTCCTGCAGTAGCTCCACCTTTGCTAAATCCGGTCGAAGTTTTCACAAAATCTGCTTTTGCATTTTTACTTAAAACGCACGCAATGATTTTTTCTCTGTCAGTCAATAAGGCAGTTTCAATTATTACTTTGCACACAGCATTATTCTTTTTTGCACAAAGAACAACCTGGTTGATGTCATTAAAAACATAATCATAATTTTTACTTTTCAACATCCCAATATTAATAACCATATCAATCTCTTCAGCCCCATTAATCAATGCTTGCTCTGCTTCAAATCTTTTTGCTTCCGTTGTAGAAGCACCAAGAGGAAACCCAATAACAGTGCAAACTTTAACTACAGAGTTTTTCAAATGATTAGCACAAAATTTTACGAATCCAGGATTGATACAAACCGAAGCAAAAGAATATTTTTTTGCTTCCATACAAAGATTCTCAATCTCTTCGATAGTTGCATCTGGTTTAAGAAGAGTGTGATCGATCATTCTTGCCACTTGAAGATCACTAATTTTATCCCCAATTCCGAGTCCGGCAGAAATTCTTTCAGCTCCGTTATTAATTATTTTCTTCACAATGTTTGGCTGGTCAATTACATTTCTTTCCCAACCTTTGCACGTTTCACCTACGCAATAAAAATCGTGCAGAGCTTTTTCTGTAAAAACCTGAGTAACTATTTTGTCAATTATTGGATTTGTCATTTTAATCTATATTGTTTATTAATTTAAAAGCTTTAATTGTATTTTTAAGCAGCATTGCAATAGTCATCGGACCCACACCACCCGGAACAGGAGTGATTGCCGAAACTTTATTCAATACATTTTTATAATCAACATCACCGACCAACTTATACCCTTTTTCAGAATCAGCATCAACCCGATTCACACCTACATCAATAACTACCGCACCTTCTTTAATCATGTTTTCTTTTATGATTTCCGGTTTTCCGATTGCGGCAATCAAAATATCTGCCTGAACAGTGTATCTTGAAATATCTCCACTATTCGAATGACATACAGTGACTGTTGCATTTGCATTTTTATTTTTTTGTAAGAGCATATTTGCAATAGGCTTCCCGACAATATTGCTTCTTCCAATAACAACCACATGTTTACCTGAAACACTAATATTGTATCTTTCAAGTAATTCAAGAATACCATTCGGGGTACAAGGGAAAAATGTATCATGTCCGATTACAAGATTACCGACATTGTAAGGATGAAACCCGTCAATATCTTTTTGAACAGAGATACTGTTTAATATTTTATCCTGATTGATATGTTTTGGTAAAGGCAGCTGAACTAAAATTCCATGAATGTTAACATCATCATTAAATTTTTTAATAACATTTAACAGAGCGTTTTCAGAGATATTTTCATCTAGCTTCTCCACGAATGAATTAATCCCAATCTCGTTACAGGCTTTGCTTTTCATTCCCACATATACTTTTGATGCAGGATTCTCACCAACTAAAATCGCCGCCAAGCCGGGAGTTTTTCCTGTTACCTTACATAATTGTCCGATTACGATTTTTAATTCACTTCGTATTTGGGCAGAGATTAATTTCCCATCAATTATTACCAAGTATAAGCCTCAAAATATTTTTTAATTTACTCAAATTTGTTAATTATTAGATTCGCTTGCAATACTTACTGTGGTTTTATCAAACTCAGGCATAAATATTCTTTCAATTGCTTTTGCTTTTCCCGATTCTGACTCAATGGTAATCAAAACTGCAGATATATGAACCTGCTCTGTAGCTGTTTGATACTTTTGAGGAGTTTGATAAAGAAATCGATTTATAGCTGCTTCTTTTTTCATTCCGATAACCGAATCATAAGGTCCTGTCATTCCTACATCAGTAATATATGCTGTGCCGTTTGAAAATATGCGTTCATCCGCAGTTTGAATATGTGTATGAGTTCCAACGATTGCAGATACTTTCCCATCCAAGTAATATGCAAGTGCTAATTTTTCGGCTGTTGCTTCGGCATGAAAATCGACAATTATATTTTTTGTTTCTTGTCTGATTTTTGTTACTACCCAGTCAGCAGTTCTAAAAGGACAATCAATAGTAGCCATAAATGCTCTTCCTTGTAAATTCAGAACAGCAACTTTTCCTTTTGGTGAATTTAAAATATAGTATCCATTCCCAAAAGTTCCCTTTGGATAATTCATGGGACGAATCGCGCGAGGTTCAATTTTCAAAAAATCCTGTGATTGATTTTTATCCCAAGTGTGGTTCCCTCCGGTAATCACTTTGACCCCAAGTTCAAACAATATTTTAGCTTCTTTTTCGGTTAGTCCTTTACCATCGCACGCATTTTCTCCGTTTGCAACAATGATATCCGCTTTATACTTTTTTTCCAAACTCGGCAGCCATGTTTGAACAAACTCAATTCCGGGTTTTCCAACTATATCCCCTACGAATAAAATATTTATTTCCATCAATGAATCCTTTTATTAATACAAATATATTTATTTAGTTTGAAATATCTATTTTTAAGATTATTGAAAGGCAGAATGAATAAAAAAGATTTTCTTGAACCAAGTATAAATGATTCGACCTTTTGCGTCCTCGATTTTGAAACAACAGGTTTATCAGGAATTCATAATAGAGTTATTGAAATAGGTTTAGTAAAAATCCGCAATAAAAAAATTATTGATACATATTCTTCATTTATTAATCCTAAAGTTTTTTTGCATGATAAAATAAAAGAATTGACAGGCATACAAGATGACGATCTAATTGACGCTCCTGCTTTTGAAGATATTGCTTTAAAGATAAAAACATTCATCAAAGGAACTGTATTAGTTGCACATAATTTATCATTTGATTTTTCGTTTTTAACAAATGAATTTAAGAGAGCGGAAATTGAGCTTCCGCCATTACAGACATTATGCACTTTAAAATTATCCCAAAAACTTTTTCCTGAACTTGAAAGCAAATCGCTTGGAAGCGTAGTTAAGTTCTTAAAAGTTAGGCATAGAGACGTGCATAGAGCTTTGGGAGATTCGATGGCTACCACTAAGATATTACTAAAAATGATTTCGATTGTTGAATCAAAATTTGGCATAAAGAAAATCAATGAGTTGCTGACATTCTCAAATCAGAAGCAATCATTTTCGAAAAGTAATTCTAAAAATATGGTTGTTGAAAATTTTAAATTACCCGATTCGCCCGGCGTATATTTTTTCAAAGATAAATTTGACAAAGTAATTTATATAGGGAAATCTAAATCACTAAAGCAAAGAATAAACAATCATTTTCAAGATTCAGCCTCTGCCAAATCCCATAAAATTATAAAAAAAAGCACATCAGTTGAATTTCAGGAAACTAAAACCGAGCTTTCGGCATTGATCAGAGAGTCAGAATTGATAAAGGAATTTAATCCGAAATTTAATTCACTATTAAAAAAATATCCGCAGTCTTACTTTTTAACAATTAATAAAAATAGTGAATTTCCAAAACCTGAAATGACCAACAACTTTGATTTTGATGAAAGAGATTATTTTGGCCCGTTTATTCATAGGGATGAAGTAAACTTGATGATTGACATTGTAAATAAAAGTTTTGAATTGCGGGAGTGTTCTGAAAAAGTATTTTCTAGGGCTCGTGGCTGTTACCTATCCGATATTGAAAGATGCATCGCTCCATGTCTTGATAAATCATTAGAAAATTATACAGTGGAATTGTCAAAGGTTTACGAATTCTTATCTGGGAGAAAATCGACTGCTGTTGAAAGATTAATTAATAAAATGAAATTTTTCTCCGAAAACAAAAAATACGAAGAAGCAGGTGAAATCAGGGATACGTTGCAAATTATAATGAATCAAATCGAAAGGACTTCAATACTTAAAGAGCCCATCAATAAAACTAATGTACTAATAAAAATATTTTCACAAAATTATCCTGAATTGTTACTTATAAAAGAAGGGAAAGTATTCATAAAAGATTTTGATGGTTGCGATAATAATAAGTTTATATCATTAATCAATGAATTTTATGATAAGGCTTTATTTACTAATATCATATTAGAGAATAAAGATTTGAATAGAATTAGAATTACTTTATCCTGGTTATTAAAGCACCGAAACTGCTGTACCATTTACTATCTAAGCGATTTTAATTCAACCGAATTACTTTTTAATTCTGTATCATATTAAAATAAAATATATAACAAAACTAATCAGCAAAGGAGCAAAACCGATTGCAACAAATTTTCTTAATTCTTTTGAACCGAATATTATTGGAATAAAAAGTTTAACAATTGTATTTGCAAACCCAGCCAATATTAAAGCATTAACAGCAACATTAATCGAAACAATCTTTTTAGAAAGTTCGGATAAAGATAATGCAATTGCATCAAGATCAGCAAAGCCGGAGAAAAAACCTGACAGATACACTCCACTGTTTCCAAAATAAAACTGTGAAGCTTTTGCAATAAAAAGTATAGCAAGGAAAACCAATCCAAATTTCAAAGCGAATAAAATCTTAAATGGGTTTGTCAAATCAATATTGTTCACTTGTTTGGAACTCTTTTTCCAAATAAATCCGCTCGATATTACACCAACAACTGTGAAGAATAAAAACGGTACTGTAAGAGCCGGAACCATTTTTTGATTTGCAACAAATATTATAAAGAGTAACCGAGGGAACATAATTGACGAAGCAAGAATGATCCCAGCCGCAAAATTTCTGGATAAATCTTTCACTTCCTTGCTCTTCTGAGTGAACGACAATGTAAGCGCCGTACTTGAAGCTATTCCTCCTAAAAATGAAAGTAACGCGATGCCTTTATTAGCTCCGATTATTTTGAAAAGTATGTAACCAGTAAAACTTACTGTTGCAATCAGAATAATTACCAACCAAACTTTATGTGGATTAAAAGCATTGAAAGGACCGAATTCTTTATTAGGAAGAATAGGAAGAACAATAATTGTAAGTACTAAAAATTTTATTGTCGCAATAATATCTTCTTGATTAACTTCACCGGCAAAAGTTCTCAACTCGGATTTAAACGCCAAAAAGATTTGTACAACAACGGCAATGGCTGCAGCTACAAGAAGCATTTCCCAAAAAACTAACGACCCTAAAATAAAAACAATAAATAATGCAATTTCAGTTGTGCCCCCAATCTCTCCTCTTTCAGCAGCGAAATAATATGATATGGAAATGGTTACTCCAAAGATCAAAAAGAAAATTGCATAAAGATAAAATTCTGTGAAGGAAGCAATCATAGCTGACAAAAACCCAAAAAGTGCCACAAGCGGAAACGTTCTTATCCCACCAAAATATTTTTCGCCGGGCTTTTTCTTTCGTTCTCTTTCAACACCAATGAATATTCCAATAAGTATTGCAATAGCAACTTTTTGAAAAAGCCACGCTAAATTTTGATTAATCGCGGTAATCTTTGTTAGTTCTATCATAATTTGTCAGCCAATTAAATTATTATATTTTTTTTACTGACACATACCAATCACTCGAATCTTCCATAAATGAATTTATTTTTGAAACAAGTTTATGACTGTCAGATAAATACCCTTCCAATAAGAGTGAAGATTCATAAAGCTGCTCAGTAATTTCTTTAATAAATTCATCATTAGAATTTTTCTTGAATACCTTAATCAGATTTCGAATCAACTTGTGATTTTTATTAATTTCAAAAATATGCTTTGGCACTGAAGATTCTTTATTCATCATTCCCAATACTTTTTGCATTGATGCGGACATACCAGAGTCAGTATTAACTATGCAAGCAGGACTATCAGTCAATCTTTTTGATTCACAAACTTCTGAAATTTTATCACCTATAATTTCTTTCATTTTCGAAAGCAAACTTTTAAAGTGAAGTTCGTCATCTTTTTCTAAAGACTCGTATTTAGGCTTTTCATTTATATCACTTAATTTTTCTAACTTTGATAAATCAACTTGGTCCACGGATTTTAATTCGAACTCCTTGTACTTTCTGATTGAACTGAGCACAAATTCATCAATCGGGTCGAACAAGAATAAAACTTCCAAACCCTTTCTGCTAAAAATTTCAAAATGCGGATCACTTAATATTGCCTCACGACTATTACCAACCATATAGTAAATTTCTTTTTGATCTGCTGACATTTTAGATGTGTATTGTTCAAATGAAATTATATCCTTTTCAGATTGGCAGGCAGATGAATTAAATCTTAACAATTCAGTGTACTTGTCATGATTAGTAAAATCCATATATCCCATCTTGAAGACTTTTGAATGTTCATTCCAAAATTTGTTGTATTTTTCAATATCATCCTTAGCCATCGTTGTCAATGCATTCAGAATTTGAGATGTCACATTTGAAGTTATCTTATTAAATACAACATCTTCTTGCAATGTTTCTCTTGAAATGTTAAGTGGAAGATCCTCTGAATCAACAATACCTTTAACAAAACTTAAATACTCTGGAAGTAGCTCTTTTGTTTTATGTTGGATCATAACCCGTCGAACATATAAATCCAAACCGTAATCTTCTCTATTATAGAAAAAATATTCATTGCTCTTCGATGGAATAAATAATAAGCAATGAAATTGAATCGGTGCATCAATTGATTTATGAATTATTTCCAGAGGTTCTTCTGATTCAAAAGTTAAAAACTTATAAAACTCAACATATTTCTCTTTTGTCAAAGATGATTTTGGTTCACGCCAAATTGCCTGAACAGAATTAATTTGTTCGTTCTTAATTTTTATCGGAAAAGAAATAAAGTTTGAATGTTTTTTAATAATTTGCTCTAAACGATACTTTTCGGCAAATTCTTTTTGATCCTCCCTTAAATAAATTATTATGTCTGTCCCGCGACTTAATTTATTTTCTATTTCTACAATTTCATAAGTTCCTAATCCGTCAGAAATCCATTTAAGCGATTTAGAATCATGCTTGTATGATTTTGTAATAACTTCTACTTTATCGGCTACCATAAAAACAGAATAAAACCCTACACCAAATTTGCCAATAATATTAGTTGCCTCTGCACCACTTTCAGAAATCTTTTTAATAAAATCAGCTGAACCTGATTTAGCAATAGTCCCAATATTTGCAATCAGCTCAGCTTCAGTCATCCCGATTCCTGTATCAGAAACAGTGATTGTATTTTCCTTTTCGTTAAAATCAATATTAATCTCGTGCGGTAATTCTTTTTGAGCAACATCAGTACCTTTGGTAATTTCAAAACGAATTTTATCTAATGCATCTGATGCATTTGAGATTAATTCCCTTAGAAATATTTCTTTGTGAGTGTATAAGGAATGAACAAGAATATTTAATAATTGCTTTGTTTCAGCTTTGAACTCAAATTGTTTTGCTTGTTGATTTACATCAGTCATTTTATCCTCCTATAAATAATCATTTTCTAATTTTTAGAGGTACAAAAGTAAACTAAAGCGAAGAATATTTCACTACTTTTTCTTTTATTTTATAAACCGCGTTATAACAAATCTTGTTAGTATCGCCACAAAAATTATCAGTCCCAAATAGATAAAAACATTTTTGGCTGAAATTTTTTTAAGAGAAAAATTAGGTCTTATTCCCCGCCAACCACAATTACGGCAACGGAAGTAATTAAACAATCCTGAACTCTTTATTAAACTTTCTCCAAAATTTTGTGCTCTGGATCTGCGAAGAGTAGCAATACTCCCGCATTCTGGACATTTATCAAATGAAGGATCTTTCATTAGCGACATAAAAACCTTGTTTTTTTTGTGTAAAAATAAACCAAATAAATATTAATAATTATTGAATTTGCTTCTACCAATTATTTTATAATATAAATCTTTGTTCAAAGACATTTTGTAAGCAGTATCAAATTGCAAATCGTCTGCAAGCCAGTAATTGTACTTTTTGTTTTTTTCAAAAAGCCTTCCTGCATATTCACTTTTGAGTTTTTTAATTATTCGATCTTTATTTTGCATTAATTCATTTTGTTCAATAAAACTAAGTTTTTTCCTCATGCTATTAATTTCGTCTTTCAAGGACGAGTATTTATCATCAGTTATTTTATCTTCTATTTTATCAAATATTTTAGAGATAGAAGATGTGTATGAGAATTTCTTTTGTTCAAGATATTCAACAAAACCGGTAAAAATATTTTCATCATTCAACTCAGTAAAATCATTGATTTTATTTTTATTGATTGAAAAATTAACAAATTGAAATATCAAACCTGCAACACTCAAACTCTCAATAATTTCAATAGGGTCACCTTTCCTAACTGTTGAGTCGGGCATAATTCCTCCGCTTGAGAAAACTTTTCTTTCATTGTCAGTAAGAAATCCAATGTTTTTTTTTGTTGAATTTTTAGTTCCCTTTTTGTTTTCGAAATAATTAATTTTTTGTATACATCTCCCACTCGGAGTAAAATATCTTGCTGTTGTTAATTTCAAAGATGATTTGGCTGATATAGGAATGATGGTCTGTACTAATCCTTTCCCAAAAGTATTTTCTCCAATAATTAATCCCCTGTCATGATCTTGAATAGCGCCGGCAACAATTTCGGAGGCAGATGCAGTGTTATTATTCACAAGAACAAACAATTTGGCATCGCGAAGTATTGGTTCTTCTTTAGCAAAATATTTTGCAATTCTTGTTGTATCCCTTCCAATAACTGACACAATAAGTTTATCCCTTTCTAAAAATTTTTCGGCAACATCAATAGCTTCATCTAAAAGTCCACCAGGGTTATCTCTCAAATCTAATATTGCCGAATTAATTTTTCTGATTTTGTTTAATTCCAATATGGCGTTCTTAATTTCTTGACCGGCGCCTCTTGAAAAATTACTAAGCTTAATATAAATATTATTGCTTTCCGTTGGATAAAATCCGTAATAGTCAATATTTTTAATGGTGATCTCTTCCAGAACCATATTAAATTTTATCGAATCTTCAATTCCTTCTCTTCGAATAAAAAGAGTAATTTCCTTCCCGGGCACTCCACTTAAATAATTTCCCAACTCATTAAAATTTTCTTTCGTTATTGGAATTTGATTAACTTCTTTAATTATATCCCCAACTTTAAGGCCTTGTCTTTTTGCCGGATAATCATCCATAATTTCTAATATTGTAACTTCACCATTCCTTACTCCTACACTAGCACCTATTCCACCATATCTTCCATTAGTTATAATGTCAAAATCCTTTTGCATAGTTTCATCAATAAAAACAGAGTATGGATCAAGAATACTCAGCATTCCTTCAATACCGGATTGCATGAATTTATTGGGTAAAACCCGGTCAACATAATTCAACGAGATTTCTCGGTAGACTTTTCCAAAAACTTCGATACTTTTAGCAATATCTAAATAAATATCTCTGTCTGCTCTTACAAAACCCAACATTGGCAAAATCAACAGAACCATCAAAAATATTTTTTTTAATTTATCCATAAAATTAAAGCACCTTTGCAACAATTAATTTGTGAATATCCTGGATTGATTTTCTGCCATCGATTTTGACAAAGCGATTATTTTTCTTTGATAAATTCAAATAGCCTTGTCTGACTTTTTCATAGAAACGCTTTTGGGAAAGTTCAATCCTGTCAAGCGATTCGAATGAAAACTGCAGCTTGCGTTTTTCCATTTCCTCAATTGGTATATCAATAAAAAATGTTATATCTGGAATGGCCTCTCCAATTGCAAACTCTTGAATTTTTGTCACATGCTCAAGATTAATTCCTCTTCCATATCCTTGATAAGCAATGGATGAATCATGGAATCTATCGGATAATACGAAGTACCCTTCCATCAGTTTGGGAATAATAATTTCACGCACTAACTGCGCTCTGCTTGCAGAAAATAAAAGCAGCTCACTTTCAACAAACATTTCTTTATTGTTTTTATCCAAAAGAATATTCCTAATCTTTTCAGAAATACTTGTCCCGCCGGGTTCTCTTATAGTGATAACATTTTTCCCGATCTGTTTTAAATAATCAGATAATAATTTTACCTGAGTTGATTTTCCACAAAAATCCATTCCTTCAAAAGTAATAAACATATTAATACTGCTTTATTATGTATTTAATTTTATTAGGTAAAACATCGATAACTTCAAAATACTTCTGCAAATTAATTTTTGGTTCAATTACTCCAAGCGAATCATAAATTACTTGATTATAATCAATTGAAGCTTTTATGTCATCAGATTTCATTAAGGCTAATTTCTGTATTCCACCTTTTAAAACAATGGAGATACTTGCAGGCGATAAAATTAAATCTTTATTAAAAGGAACATTTAATTTTTGAATTTTAACATTTTCAAAAAGTTTATCGACAATTTTTTCAACTTCAAACTTGACTTCAACTTCATCTAAATTGAAATTTATAAAATTGGGTTTCACGAGTTTTGCCAAAATATTTTGACTGCTTTCAACATTAGTAAGTTTAACTTTTTCTGTTTTAATTTCTTCTATTAGTAAAGTTTTGCTCCAAGGTCCAAATATTTGAATGCTATCAGGATTACATGATACATCTGAGACTAAACCATAATTTTCCTTGAATAATAAGATTATATCTGGAAATATTTTCGCTTTTTTAGAAAAGGCTTTTTCTGTTTTTATTTTAATTAATTCCGGTTCTAAAGAAATCACCTGAGTGTTTGTAGTGAGCCAATTATTATTAGATAAAAAATTTCTTGTCAAAATTGTATTCACATTTGAATGCTTCTTTAAATCAATTACATAATTTTTCTCTTTGCCAAAATCAAACTGGAGCAATTGCCAGCCTTTTCCTTTAATCAAAATATTTACTCGGGAAGGTTCAACTAAACTAACTTTCGAGTTTTCCGGTAAATTTTTAATTACAATTGGGACAGAAAATTGACTGGAATATTCGTCTGACAAGGAAACAAATACCCAAAGCAAAATTGAAAAGACAAATACCGTTATTATTGAAATGACTTTAGATTTCATAAGGCAAATATAAAAAAGAGTAAATAATTAGTTGAAGGAAAAATGATTACTTCAAAATTTCTTTAAAATAATTATACAATTCGATTCGGTTTGCCCGTGATATTTCTCTCCCTTTTATCGGGAAGTTTTTAAAGCCTCGGGCTAAATGACGCAACTGATGCACATTAAAATTTTCAATTTCAGAAAGAGATGAAACCGTTGCCGTTTCCGGTATGCGCTCTTCCTTCTCACCGGAATCAGGCTGATCATCTATTGGATTTTCTTCCCCAATTTCATTTTTTAATTCTGATTTTGCTTCTTGTATCAGTTTTTGTAAATGTTCAAAAGATGTTGTAGCTGAAAATAAATTCTGCTCCTCAGTTTCAATTTCCTTCACTTCTTCTTTTTGTTCAGTTTGGACTAAAACTTTCTTTTTCTCAACCGGTACTTTTTTAATTTTCACTTTTGGTTCTTTTATTTCAGTTTTAGTTGTTTGTTGAATAGCCTCTTCATTTTCCGAAATTTCACTTTGACTCTGAATCATTTCTGATGCAGAATTATCAATATTTTGTACATCATCTGAGAAAGTATCTGAAATCATAAAGGATAAATCAGGATGAGGATTTGGAATAACATGAGTTGAAACTAATTGCCCAACTTTTTGAGCAGCTGCTGCTCCAGCTTCAATTGCTGATTTAACAGCAGCAACATCACCAATTATTTTTATTGTTACTAAGCCGGCAGTAATCTTTTCTTTATCAACAATTTTAACATTAGCCGCTTTTGCCATTGCATCAGCGGCTTCAATTGCACCGATTAAGCCTTTAGTTTCAATTAAGCCTAAAGCAGGAAGCATAAAAATTATTTATTTCTTTTAGGAAGAATCAATTCCACATCAGTGTGGGGACGAGGAATAACATGAACAGATACAAGTTCACCAACTCTTTGGGCAGCCGCAGCACCAGCGTCAGTAGCAGCTTTAACAGCGCCAACATCTCCCCGAACCATTACAGTAACATATCCGCCGCCAATTGTTTCTTTTCCAATTAATTCTACCTTTGCTGCTTTAACCATTGCATCAGCAGCTTCGATTGCACCAACCAACCCTTTGGTTTCAATCATTCCAAGTGCATCAAGTGTCATATTGCTTGCTCCCAATTTTTATTTAATTTCTTTGAGAAAATAATTTAATCAGTTAAAAATGTCAATTAAAATCTAAACTTTATTTTTTATCAATGTAGTCTTGCAAAAATACTGCTGCAGCGTTTTGATCAACCAAACTCTTGTTTCTTCGTTTCTTTTTCGACTTTACAGTTTCTAAAATTCTGCTTTTTGCAATTTCTGAAGAATATCTTTCATCTGTAAATTCAACCGGGATTTGGAACTCTTGCTCCAGTTTACTTTTAAACATTTTAATTTTATCAGTCAAAATACTTCTTTCACCATTTTCCTTTAATGGAAATCCCAGAATAATTTTTTCGACAGAATAATCAATTATTATTTTTTTTAATTCATTAATAAATTTAATGGAATTTAATAATGTAGTTAATGGATAAGCAAATATTCCAAGCGGATCACTGATCGCAATGCCGATTCGTACTTCACCATAATCAATTCCAAGTAGTCTTTTTTCCATTTTCTTAACTAGTTGAATCAAATCGAACTGCTGAAAATATTCCTTTGATTTTTTTCAATCTATCCATCAAATGATTTAAATGATCAAGGTCACTAACATAAACGGTAACTGTTCCGGAAAACATAGAATCACTAGCAGTGATATTAACTGATCTGATATTTGTACTTTTATAATTAGTAATACAGTTTGAGATATCGTTCAGCACGCCGGGTTTATCCTGTCCTTTTAATTTTATTCCTGCTATAAATTGGGAATCAGCAGCAATAGGCCAATCAACGGGAATTATTTTGTGCTCACCTTTTCCAAGCATCATTATTAAATTTTTACAATTCTTGCGATGTATTTTAATCCCTTCTCCGATAGTCACATAACCGATTATAGGATCTCCCGGAATCGGATTACAGCATTTTGCAAAGCTATGTTGAAAGCCTTTATGAAATCCATCAACCAATATCCCGCCGGTAGTTGTCCGAACGTTTTCGGCAAAATTTTCAAATTCCAGATTTGAAGAAGGCATTTCTTTCTCTTCAGCAACAGGATTCAAAACTTTATCAACATCAACTTCATTCTTTGCAACTGCTTGATAAAAGAAAGCTAAATTTTCATATTTTAATTTTCGGGCAAGCTTAACTATATCATCTTTACTAAAATTAAGTTTATTCTTTTTTAATTTTTTATCAAGAATTTCATGCCCGAGTTCGATTAACTTTTCTTCCTCTTTATTAATGTACTTCCGAATTGCTGATTTAGCTTTATGGGTTTGGACAAAATGCAGCCATGATTTATTTGGATGTTGATTTTTTGAAACTATAATATCAACCTGATCACCGGAATGCAAAATTGTATCCAATGGAACGATTTTAGAATTTACCTTTGCTCCAATGCAGTGCGTGCCAACATTGCTGTGAACTTCGAATGCAAAATCGACGGGCGTGGAATTAAGTGGGAGTCTTTTTAAGTCGCCTTTTGGTGTAAACACATAAATTTCATCCTGATACAAATTCAGTTTAAAACTATCAATTAATTCTTTGGTTGCCTCGTTTTTTGAAGCATTTTCAAAAATATCGCGTACCCAATTGACCCAATCTTCCAGCTCCTTATCTGAGTTTACAAGATTTTCTTTGTATCTCCAATGAGCAGCAACTCCTTTTTCCGAAATCTCATGCATCTTTCTTGTTCTTATCTGAACTTCCACAAGTTTTCCATCGGGTCCAATTACCGTCGTATGAATTGATTGATAATTATTTTTTTTAGGAATTGATATATAATCTTTAAATCGATCTGATAATGGTTTATAAAGAAGATTTATAATACCCAGAACATAGTAGCATTCATTCTGATCATTATTCTCTAAAATAATTCTTACAGCAAGTAAATCATAGATGTTTTCAAAAGTTGTGTTGAGCTTAATCATCTTTTTGTAAATACTATAAATATGTTTCGGCCTTCCTCCAAGCGAAAAATTAATTTTATGTTCTTTGAGTTTGGTTATTATGGGCCCAACAAATTTATTTATGTAAGCTTCCCTTTCTCTTCGTTTATTCTTTATTTTTTTAGCAAGATCCTCATAAGCCTCATGATTCAAGTACTTAAATGCTAAATCTTCCAGTTCCCATTTAACTTGTCCCAAGCCGAATCTATTTGCAAACGGAGCATAAATATCTTTAGTCTCCAAAGCAATTCTTCTTTGTTTCTGTGGATTTACCCATTCGAGCGTTCTCATATTGTGAAGTCTATCAGCAAATTTCACTAAAATCACTCGGACATCTTTTATCATTGAAAGCAGAAGTTTCCTGTAATTTTCCGCCTGGACAATTTCATGTCCCGAAAAAACGCCGCTTATTTTTGTAACTCCGTCAACAATTTCTGCTACTTCACTTCCAAATTCTTTAGCCAAAAAATCAAGGCTAAATTCAGTGTCTTCAACAACATCATGAAGCAGAGCTGCAATAACTGAAACGTCGTCAAGGGGAATTTCTTTTGCTACAATCAATGCAACCGCATAAGGATGTTCAAAATATGGCTCACCGGAGGCTCGAATATCATTTCTGTGAGCTTCGAAACTAAGATTAAATGCTTTTTCAATCAGACTTTTATTAACTAGTGGAAGGTTAACCCTGCAATGTTCAATTAAAGCCAAAAGCATTTGTTGATATTTAGGTTCAGTTATTTCCATACCAATATTATAAAATTTACAGGCTATTCTTACTCAAATAAAATGAAAAATTCAAATGCCTATTTTTTATCAAGATCATTCTTTAATTGTAAGACTCGAGTCATTCTGTCCTGAAGTTTATATTTTGATGAAGGTGGAATTTTTTTGTCATGCAATATTTCGTTGCAAATTCTCTTTGCCTCAACCTTATTACTCATCTCAGAGTAAACGATCGCCAGCTTATGTTTGGTAGTAATTTCATTAATCCTATTATTGGGTTTTAGCGATTGATAAACCGACAGCAGTTTTTTGTAATATATAATTGATTTATGCTTATCAAACTGTTTTAGGGCGTGTGCATAATCTGATAAAAACGTTCTCGAATTTGGATAAACTTGAAGTGCAAGTTCTGCAAGAGATGCAGCCTTTTTGAATTCTTTTTCATTCGCATAAATCCAGAATAAAGAATGAATCGCCAAAGATTTATTGTAATTTGTTTTCCGAAGTGTATTCTCAATTATATCAATAGCATCTTTTCTATTATCGTTAACGAATGGTAAAAAGTCTAAATCTTTTATTTTGTGGCTTTTCCAATATGTATATATCCCAAGAGCAACTTTTGCCTCATAAAAAGTTGAATCTAATTCAAGACAATCTTTGAAATAAGATATTGCCGAAAATCCTTTGATTAATGCAGTAAGGTAATTTCCTTCTTCAGCATGAAAATATGCCTTATATGCATTTGTTAGTCCGGCAAAATACTTATACCATGCATTATTCGGATCTGCCTCGATTAGACTATCTGAAATTTTTTCTGCTACATCCAATTCAGAATAAATTGCTTTTTTATCAAAATCTTCAGCATAGTCTAAAGCTTTTGCAATCTTCATTGCAGCAAGGAATATTTTACCAACCGGAAGATTATTATTTTCACGATCAATTTTCTTAAGGATTAATTCTGCCGATTTGAAGTTTTGAGAAATTGTATAGTCAATTGCCAAGGATAAGTGTTTATCGATATTTTTATCTGGATAAACCTGCGCTGATATGTTTACAAAAAACAATAAAAGGGAATTAAAAAGTACCAAACGTTCTGTCACCCGCATCCCCCAAACCCGGAAGTATATAACCATTTGAATTTAATTCCCGATCAATTTTCGCCACATAGATTTTCACATCATTATGATCAACTTGAATTTTGTTAATACCTTCCGGTGCAGCAATTAAACATGAAAGAATTATATCTTTTGCACCTCTTTCTTTTAAAAAACGAATCGCAGCCGATGCACTTCCGCCGGTTGCTAACATCGGATCCAAAATAATTACTTTTGATAAATGCAGATCTTTCGGAGTTTTATAATAGTAATCAACCGGCATTAACGTTTTTTCATCTCGTTGAATTCCTATATGTCCAACCTTTGCTTCCGGGATTAACTCGACAAATGAATTTACAAAACTCAATCCAGCCCGTAAAACCGGTACTAAAACAATCTGTTGATTAATTTCATGCCCTAAAGTTTTTTCTAATGGTGTTTGGATTTCAACCAAGTCTAACTTAAAATTTTTACTGATTTCCATTGCCAGACAATAAGCAATCCGACTAAGTGCCGATCTAAACTCCGGTTCTTTTGTGTCTTTGTTTCTAAGAATTGTAATATCCCTTTGAACAAGTGGATTTTTTACAACAAACAAATTTTTCATTTTTTATTTTCCAATATTTTTCTCCCAAGGATTGAAAGCAAATTAATGAATGGTGATTTTGGAGGAGTGTAATTATAATTTATGTGAGCTAATTTCTCAGCACTAATATTTCCAAAAATTAAAGAAGCAATTAAATCAGAATAACCAACCACTTCATTTCCCCCAAAAAATGAAGCCCCCAATATTCTTTTTGAATTAATTTCATAAACAATTTTTCCAAAGACATTCTGAGATTCTGGCATAACTTTAATAATATTTCGTGCAATGGCATTTACTTCCGCAAACCGAAAACTATAATTCCTAGCCGAATCAGAAGTAATTCCGACTTGAGAATAAGTGTTATTAAAAATCTTCAGTGCAATATTTTTAACGATTGGAGAGTAAGAAAGATGCTCGCCCGCAGCGTTAGCTCCTGCAATGTGCCCTAATTCATGTGCAACGGTTGCTAAAGGAATATAGTCTTTCAGATTTGTTATTTTATTTATCACTTCGATATTATCTCCTGCAGCAAAAATATTTTGATCAGAGGATTTTAATTTTTGATCAACGCTAATCCCTCCGAATTTGCCAATAAATAAACCTGAGGCTATCGCCAAAGAATTGTTTGGCTCAGAACCAACAGATACTATTATAAAATCAGGTTCAACTAATCTTCCGTCA
>Ga0210044_10003013_pt1 | contig 24366 bp, 23 predicted proteins | sample CryGey13umfilter_2_FD_183959 | JGI IMG/M metagenome (GOLD analysis project Ga0210044, IMG submission 183959) | Groundwater microbial communities from aquifer in Utah, USA - Crystal Geyser 4/9/14 3 um filter (SPAdes) (version 2) | ecosystem: Environmental > Aquatic > Deep subsurface >... | reverse complement strand
TTCGTCCGCCACCACCCCAAACCACCCCAAATCCCGACTGCCGTCTGGATCAACCCGCCCAAGAAAATGGAGCCATCCCAAGCCTAAACTCAAGAACCAACTGTCTCAAAGTCGTTGACACGTTCCGGCTGCGCGCACAGCGGCCGCTGGCGCGTTCGCGGCGTCGCTTCTCGGCCCGGCCGCCCAGGCCGAGGCCGCGGCCGACCGCGCCGGCCCGCCGCTCGCCGCCATCGAGGAGATGATCGCCATGCCCGGCGGCGCCTGGCGCGCCGCGCGCGGCGCCGACGGCGCGGTCTACTTCCTCTCGGGCAACGGCCGCTGGGTGGTGCGGGGCGAGGCCTACGACCTCTGGCAGGGCGAGCGGCTCGGCGACTTCGACGCCGTGCGCGCCTCGACCCGCGTAATCCGGCTGCAGGGGCTGGGGCGCATCTGGGAGGACCTCGCGCCCATCGCCTTCGGGACGGGACCGGAGGAGATCGTCGTCTTCACCGACCCCCGCTGCCCGGTCTGCGAGGCGCTCCTCGGCCGCCTGCGCGCGGTCGCCGACCGCTACCGCATCGTGGTGCTGCAGATCCCGCTGCTCGGCGACGCCTCGGGCCGGATCGTGCGCGCGGTGCACTGCGCCGCCGACGCCGAAGCCGCTCGCGCGGCGGTCTTCGACGCTCGCCCGGCGACCGCGCTCACCGAGCGGCCCGACTGCGACGGCCGTCCGATCCTGCGCCGGCTCGCCGCCGCGCAGCTGATCGGCCTGCAGGGCGTGCCCTTCATAATCCACGGCCGCGACGGCCGCTTCATTGAGGGCGCGCCAGAGGATCTCGACGCGTGGCTGGAGGGTCGGTGATGGCGCTCCCGGCCTCCGTCCTCTCGCCCGTCCTCGCCTATGCGCCCGAGGAGCGGCTCTTCGTGACCCAGGATCCCGCCATCGGCTTCGGCTTCCACTGCGTGCCCCGCGCGGGCGCGGGAGACCGCGCCGAGCAGCTGATGCGCACGCTGCTCGAGGACGACTTCCCGCCCGGCGCCTTCGTGCAGATCCTGCTCTACGCCTCGCCGAACCTCGTGCGCGTCCGCGCCCGCGCCGAGGCGCATTTCGCCCGGGCGCACGACGCGGGGCCCGCCGCCATGATGCGGCGCGGCGTCGGCTGGCTCACCGGCCACGCCGAGAAGCCCTTCGACGAGTTCGGCGGCCTCTGGCTGCGCAACTTCCGCGTCGTGATCTCCTGCAAGGCGCCGATCGAGGGCGTGACGCCGAGCGAGGCCGAGATCGAGCGCGCGCTGCAGGCGGCGCGCCGCATGGAGCGCGCGCTGGTCGCCCTCGACGCGAACCCCGCGCCGATGACCAACAAGAGCTTCGTGACCACCTGCGCGGAGCTTCTGAACCGCGGCCCCGACGCCTCGTGGCGGCGCTTCGGCGAGGTCGACGTCAACGAGGAGATCGCCCTCAACCGCCAGCTGCTCGACCTCGGCTCGAAGCTGCGCTTCGACGACGCCGGCGTCGCGCTCGAAGGCGGCGGGCATCTCGCGCTGCTCAGTCCCAAGGCCTTCGGCGAGGCGGCGTTCTTCGGCCTGTCCTCGGCGCTCGCCGGCGATCTCATGCAAGGAAGGCGCGGGGTGCGCGGGCCGTTCTTCATCAACCTCAACATCCACTACCCGGCCGCCGAGGGGCTGAAGTCGCGCCTCGGCAAGAAGCGCGCCTGGACGGTCAACCTCGTCGGCACACAGTTCCGCCGCTGGATGCCGTCGCTCGAAACGCGGCATCGCGATTTCGAGACGCTGTCGCGCGCCATGGAGGACGGCCGCCGCCCGGTGCGTTTCGCGCTGACGCTCGGCGTCTACGGCCGCGACCGCGAGGAGGTCGACCGCAGCGTCACAGACGCCGTCGGCTACTGGGGCGAGTACAACACCATCCTGCTGCGCGACCGCTACATCGCCCGGCCGCTCCTGATCAACGTGTTGCCGCTCGGGGCGGACCGGGTCTGCGACATCGACCTCGGCCGCTACCACACCATGACGACGCAGGAGGTCGCCTGTTTCGCGCCCATCTTCGGCGCCTGGCGCGGCACCGGCGCGCCCACGATCAGCATGGTCGCCCGCGACGGGCAGCTGATGAGCTTCTGCCTGTTCGACGGGGCGACCAACTTCAACGGCGTGATCGCCGCCGAGTCCGGCGCGGGCAAGAGCTTCCTGATGCAGCTCCTGACCACGAGTTACCTCGCGCAGGGGGCGATGGTCTGGACGATCGACAACGGCGGCTCCTACGCGAACCTCTGCGAGAAGCTCGGCGGCGAATACATCGACTTCGGCCGCCGCGCCCTGTCGCTGAACCCCTTCCGGCTGGTGCGCGACTACAAGGAGGAGAGCACGCTCCTGCAGCGGCTCGTGGCCTCCATGGCCGCGCCGACCCAGCCGCTGTCGGACCTGCAGAAGGCCGCGCTCGACGAGACCATGCAGGCCGTCTGGGACGAGCACGGCCACGACATGACGGTCGATCTGATCGCCCAGCGGCTGAAGGCCTCGGCCGACAGCCGCGACGTCGATCTCGGTCGCCAGCTCTACGCTTTCACGACGCAGGGGCAGTTCGGCCGCTACTTCGCGGGCGAGAACACCGTCACCTTCTCGGCCGACTACACGGTGCTCGAGCTCGGCGCGCTGAAGAACCAGCCGCACCTGCAGGGCGTCGTGCTGCAGCAGCTCGTCTATCAGATCCAGCAGGCGATGATCGCGCTGTCGCGCGAGCGGCGAACGCTCATGTTCATCGACGAGGCCTGGGAGCTCCTGCGCGAGGGCGAGATCGCGAAGTTCATCGAGGCGGGCTACCGGCGCTTCCGCAAGGAGCACGGCGCCATGGTGATCGCGACGCAGTCGCTCGGCGATCTCTTCGGCTCCGACGTCGGCCTCGCCATCGCCGAGAACAGCGCCAACAAGATCCTGCTCGGCCAGCGCGCCGACGTCATCGAGCGGCTGGTCGCCAAGGGCCAGCTCGCGCTCAACCCCGCCCTCGTCGAGCTCCTGAAGACCGTGCATTCGGTGCGCGACGCCTACTCCGAGGCGTTCTTCATGACCGACCGCGGCATGGGGGTCGGGCGCATCGTCGTCGATCCCGCCACGCGGCTCCTGTTCTCCAGCCACGCCCCCGACGTCGCCGCCGTCCGCCGCCACCGCGCCGCGGGCGCCTCGCTCGACCAGGCGCTCGCCGCCGTCATCGCCGAGCGGGGCCGTCTGCCGCTCGCCGCCGAATGAAACCGAGGGAGCCCGCCCATGTCCCCCGCCGAGATCGCCCGCCTCCACGCCACGCCCGCCGCTGACGCGCCCTCCGGGCCACCCGAGCGCAGCCCAAGCATCGACTGGCTGCCGCTCGCGGCAGTGCTCGCCCTCGGGGTCGCCGGCGCGGCCTTCATCCGCCTCGGCGTCCTCGACCGCGTCGACCGGCTCGAGGCGGCGCTCGCGCAGCGCCCGCCGGTCGCCGTGATCGACTACGGCGCGATCCAGGAGGCGCTGGCCGCGGGCGCGACGCCCGCCGAGCTCCACGGCTCCTTCGCCGCCGTCAAGAAGCGCGCCGAGGCGCTCCGGGCGCGGGGGTTTCTCGTCATCAACCGCGCCGCCGTCGAGACGGCGCCCGAGGCGCTGATGGTGCAGGCGACGCCGGTGCTGATGGCGCCGCGCGCCGCGCCGGGCCTCGCGCCTGCGCCCGCCGCCCCGCCGCCCGCCGCGGCTCTTCCGGTTGAGGCGGGACCGCGCAGCGCCATGTCGGACGCCGAGGCCGCCGCGGTGCTGCGCGCCCTGATCGGCGGTGGCGCGCCCGAGCCGGGGCCGCAGCGATGACCTCGCGGCTTTACGCGCCGCTGCGGCGCCTGCGCCGACGCGCGTGGCGGCGGCGCCATGCGCTGGCGTTCACCGCCTGGATCATCCTTGCCGCGAACACCGGCCTCGACGCGGTGGCCGCGAGCTGGCAGCTCGCCTACGACCCGCAGCGCAACCGCTCGCTGGCCGAGGGCGCGCTTTTCCTGATCGAGAAGGGCGCGCCGGCGGCGCGCGGCGACATCGTCGCCTTCACGCCGCCCGCCCATGCGGCGGCGCTCTTCCCCGAGCCGCAGCGGGTTCGCTTCCTGAAGCGGGTCGCGGGCATGCCGGGCGATCTCGTCGAGGTCGACGCCCGCGTTACGCGCGTCAACGGCGTCGTGGTCGGCCGCGGCCTCGCGCTCGCGCCGGTCCTCGGGGCGGATGCGGGTTTCTTCGTCCGCCGGTTCAGGATCGGCGCCGACCGCTTCTTCCCGATGGGCGAGACCGACGACAGCTTCGACGGCCGCTATTACGGCGAGGCGCCGTTGTCCGCGATCCTCGGCCGCGCGCGGAGGCTGCTGTGACGGCCCCCGGACGCGCCCTGCGCTCCGGCCTGCGGCTCGCGCTGCCGGCCGCCCTGCTCGCGAACGCGCTGTCGGCTGGCGATCCCGCGACGCCGGTCGAGGCCGCCCGCGACGCGGCGCGGGCCGTGGACGCCGGGCGCGAGGCGGCGCTGTGCCGCTTCGAGGCGCTCGGCCTCGACGGATTGCTGCCCGGCGCGCAAGGACCGCGCCCGGGCGATCTCGACGCCGCGCGGCGCTTGCTGGAGGCGGCCCGCACCGCCGCCGCGCCGGACGCCGGGATCGGCGCGACGACGCCGCCCCCGGTCGGCGGCGCGGATCGGAAGCGCTACTTCGTCTTCGCGAGCGAGGCGCTCGGCCCCGGCGCGCTCGCCGCGATCGACGCGCTGGCGGCCGCGCGCGGCGACATGGAGGTGGCGTTCCGCGGCCTCGCGCCGGGCGACACGCTCGACGGCTTCGCGACGCGGCGGCGGCGCGGCGACGCCGCCGCGCCCGCGACCATCGACCCGCGGCCCTTCCGCGACCACGGCGTCGACCGGGCGCCCGCGCTGCTCGACCGCGCCACCGGACGGCTGGTCTGGGGCGTCGCCGATCCCGACGCGCTCGAAGGGCGGGAAGGCGGCGAGGTGCTCGGGTCCCTCGTCGCCATCTCGGAGGTCGATCTCGCCGAGCTGATGCGCGCCCGCGCGCTGGAGGTGGACTGGGGCGCGCGGATGCGGCGGGCGGCCGACAGCTGGGTCGCGCGCCTCGATCCCGGGCCGCTGCTGCCGGCGCGCGCGCCCCGCATCCGGCGCATCGACGCGCGCGTGCGCCTCGCGGCCGACTTCACGCTGCCCGACGGCCGCCTCGTCGCGCCGGCGGGCGCCATGCTCGATCCGACCGCGATCATGCCGCTGACGCTCACGCTCGTGGTCTTCGACGCCCGCGACGAAGGCGAGGTCGCGCTGGTCGAGACGCTGCTGCCCGGGATCGCCGAGCCGGTGCTGATCGCGAGCGCCATCGACCCGCTCGAGGGCTGGGCCGCCTTCGAGCGGCTCGGCCGGCGTTTCGGGATGCCCGTCCACCTGCTGCAGCGCGACCTGCGCGCCCGCTTCGCGCTCGAGCGCACGGTCTCCGTCGTGACCGGCGGTCCGGGATGGTTCGAGGTGCGCGAGATCCCGCGCCCGACGGCGCAGGGCGGACCGCGATGACCCGCGCGCGGACCCTGCAGGCGGCCGCCGTCCTTGTCACGGCGGTCGTCGCCGCGGGCGCGGCGCGGGCGCAGGCCCCGGCGGATGCGGCTGTCGATTGCGACAGCGCGCCGGTGATCGGCGCGAGCCTCTTCACCGATTTCTGCTGGGACTGCGTCTTCCCGATCCGCATCGCGGGCGTCGGCGGTGGTCCCGGCGACGCGCCTGCGCGTGCGAGCAGCCAGCCGCTCTGCCTCTGTCAGGACGCGCTCGGGGCGCCCCATGTCGGCGTGACGATCTCGCTCTGGGAGCCTGCGCGCATCGTCGAACTCGTGAACGCGCCCGGCTGCTCGCCCGCGCTCGGCGGCCTGAAGCTCCCCAACGCCGGCCTCGTCAACTACGGGACGCACGGGACGCCGCTCAACACGGTCGGCGACGCCGCCTTCCAGCATTACCATGTCTGGGCCTTCCCGGTGATGGTGATGCTGAAGCTGCTCACCGTCGATCGCTGCATCCAGGACGGCTATCTCGACCTCGACCTGCTCTACCTCTCCGAGCTCGACCCGACCTGGGCGCACAGCCAGCTCGCCTACTGGACCACTCCCGAGGTCGCGCTGGTCTCCCAGCCCGAGGTAAGCCTGCTGTGCGTCGCCGACGCGCTCGCGGCCAACGCCGGCGAGCCGATCGACGAGCTTTTCTGGTGCGCGGGCTCCTGGGGCTCGCTCTACGCCCTCGACGGCATCGTACTCTCGCCCGCGAGCCGGCCGGTCTTCACCAGCCTGATGGCGACGCGCGCGCTCGCGGTCGCGCACCGTCGCGGGCTGTCCTGGCGGACCATGGGCTCGGACACGCTCTGCGACGCGAAGCTCGACCCGTTCATGCCGAAGTCGCAGTACCAGATGAGCATGTGGCGCCCGCTCGCCGAGGCGAACGGCCGCCACGCGATCGGCGAGAGCGCGCTCCAGTGGGGCGAGTGGCGCAACGTGCCGGGCCAGGACGACACCGTCTACGTCGTCTGGCGCTGGAACGACTGCTGCACGGCGCGCCGATGACCGGGCCGCGGCGCCTCGTCGGTAGATCCGTCGCGCGCCTCGCCCGCGCCGCGGTGGCCTCCGCGACCGCGGCCGCCCATCTGGCGGTGCTGACCGCGCCGGCCTTCGCCGACCCGATGAAGACCCGCGCCGCCGAGGGGCAGTCCTTCGCTGGCGGGCTGATCGTCGCGCCCGAGAGCCTCGTGCGCATGGGGCCGGACGGGAGCACGGTGCGGCTCTTCCCCGATACGAGCGCGCCGCTCGACCTGCGGCTCGACGCGCTGTTCCCGGCGGCGGGCGGGCCGGTCGCGGTCGACCCGCGCGCGCTCTACGGCGACGACGACGGCGCGCGGGCCGCGGGCGCCGCCGCCGCCGGGACGCTCGGCGCGGCGCCGACGCCGGTCGGCGAGGCCTGGCGGACGGCGATCGACAGCCGCGCCCGCAGCGGCGCCGATCTGAGCGGCGATCCCGTCCTCGACCAGACGCGCGCGCTGATCGGCTCGCTCGACCGGCTGGCGGGCGAGTTCACCGCCTGCGCGCCGGTCACGGGTTTCGCGCCGCGCGATCTCGTCAACCGCGCGACCGTCGAGCGGCGCTGCCTGCGCGCCTCGGCGCCGAGCCGGATCGAGACGGTCCGGCACAGCTTCGACATCGCGGTCGAACCCATGCGCCTCGATCTCGCGGCGCCCGGGCCTGCGCTCGACGTTCGGGTGGACTTCCTCGCGGGCGAAGCCGTCGTGGGCTACGAGACCCTCGCCGAGGAGTGGCGCTGTTCCGGCGGCGACGGCGAATTCAGCGGCGGCGAGAGCTGCGAGCGCGTGGCGGTCTCGGGTCGGCGCGAGGCGCGCATGGCGGCGCCCCGGCTCGATGGGGACGCCTTCTGCGGCCCGGCTGCGCGGCAGGTCCTCGGCGTCATGCAGGAGAGCGCCCGCATCGGCGACGCGCCGCGCGCGCTCGGCCCCGGTCCCGCCCCAGACTGCGCGAACGCGCTCGTCTATGCGGCCTCCGTCGCAGGCCCCGGCTGCTTCGTCTCGATCCGCACCGTCGGCCGCGACGACGACGAGGTCCGCGAGATCGTCTGCCCGTCGAGCAGCATCACCCTGCAGTTCGCGGTCACCACGGTGACCGAGGACGCGTGGGGACTGGCCGACGTCGTCGACGGCCTCGTGGCGCTCGAGGCCTCGGGCTGCGCGCCGGCCTACACGACGGTCGCGGGCGGCCAGCGCGGCGACCGCCGCTGTCTCGACGTGGGCGGCGGGCGCATATGCCCGGGCGACCCAGTCTATGCGCTGCTGAAGCCCGCGCCCTTCGACCCGGGCGAGACGCGCGTGAGCAGGCTTGCGACGCGGGTCTCGGCCGACCTCTCGACCTGCCGGCCGCTCGCGCCCCCGGCGGAGAGCTGCGCGCCGCTTTTGGCCGATCCCGGGTGCGCCTTCCGCACCACCTGGCCGGTCACGGGCGACGGCGTCACAGAGGTGACGATGCACGAGGACGTCTACGACTGCGAGATCGCGCGCACCGTGCGGTCGGTCGCGGCGACCGGCGGGCTCGCCTGTCCGCCCGCGGTGCGGGGCCTCGGCGACGATCTCGTCACGCCCGCCTACGAGACCAACGCGAGCTTCCACGAGGTCGCGGCGCGGCTGGCGGCGGCGCAGTTCACGGCTATGGACACGCTCTGCGGCGACGCGGGCGACCGCTCGGCCGACCCGCTGGCCTGCCGGGTCTTCGACGGGGAGCGGCGGACCTGCAAGGTCGCGGCCTTCGGCATCGTCGACTGCTGCTCGAGCCCGGGCGGGGTTTCGCTGGTGCAATATCTCCAGCTCGCCTTCGCCATCGGCGAGCTCGACGGCGCCATCGGCCATCTCGACAAGACGAGCCCCATCGTCGGCGCCTGGGAGCGCGTCGCCGCGCCCTTCGACGCGGCCTACGACATCGTGGTGCGCAACTTCGCCAGCGGCGTGAACTCGATCACCGGCATCGAGGTCTTCAACCCGAGCGAGCTGGTGCAGAAGGGCCTGATCGGGACCATCGAGCAGGCGCTGATGGACCAGACGGCGCAGTGGACCGCGTCGGTCTTCGGCGACGCCGCCGCCAACGCCCTGTTCGTCAGCGCTGTCGATCCGACCGCGCCAGCCGTGATCGCCGGTGTGATCGATCCTGCTGGCGTCGCGCTGGGCCCGACGTTGTCCACCGTCGCCTCGGCGCTCAGCGTCGTGATGCTGGCCTACACGATCTACAACGTCGCCCTGCTGATCGCGACCATCGTCTGGTCCTGCAGCGGCAGCGAGCTCGAGACCGCCGTGAAGCGCGAGCTGCGCGCCTGCCACAGCAACGGCCAGTACTGCGCCCGCAGCGTCTTCGGCTTCTGCCTCGAACGCCGACGCAGCTATTGCTGCTTCGCCTCGCCGCTGTCGCGCATCATGCAGGAGCAGATCCGCCTGCAGCAGGGCCGAGGCTGGGGCTCGGCTCGCAACCCCGACTGCGGCGGGCTGAGCGTCGCCGAGCTGCAGACCGTGGACTTCGGCGCGCTCGATCTCGGCGAGTGGATGGACATCCTGCTCGACACCGGGGTCATGCCCGACGGCGCCGCAGCGACCGTCGAGGCGATGACCGGCTCGGGGCGCGCGCTCGCGGGCGCCCTGCCGGCGGGCATGGAGCGCCTCGACATCGTCGACCGCAGCATCGGCCGCATGCGCGGCGTCGATGCGCAGCGGCTGCGTCAGGACGCCCAGCGCTCGATCATCGGAGATCTCGGGCCATGAGGGCTTTACGCATCGCCGCCGTCATCCTGGGTCTCGCCGCGTCGGCGGGCGCCACCGAGGCGCGCTACGTGCTCGGCTGGTGGGACGGCGTCTCCGGCGCCGACGCGGTGTGGTTCCGGGCCGAGGGGCCGGAGGTGTCCGGCGCCGTCCGTATCGAGCGGGTCGAACAGTTGGAACCAGGCCTGATCGTGCGGCCTGAGCCCGGGCGTCTGGTGCTCTCCGGCGCGCTCGCGCTGGATCTCGGCGTCAAGCCGCGCACCCCGACGCTGCTGCGGCTGTCGGCGGCGCGGCCCGGGTTCCCCGACGCCCGCGACGACCCCACGACAGAAATGCCGAACCCGTTGTCAGCGGCGTCGTCCGAGGGCTTCGAGACCCGGCAGGCGCGCATCGCCGCGCTCCTCGCGGCCTTGCAGGCCGAAGCCGCGGCGGCGGCGCGCGACGACGCCGCCGCGCTCGCGGCGTCGTCCGCCACGCCGGGGGCGGGCGCCGCACCTCGTTCGGTGACCCCGCCGCCAGAGGCGCCGGCGGTCCGGCGCGGCGGCCTCGTGCTTTTCACGCCGGGGGATCTGCCATGAACCGTCGCGCCCTCCTCGCCGGGCTGCTTGGCGCCGCGGTCGCCGGACCCGCCGCCGCCTTCCCAGGCCTCTACCAGACGCGCTGGAACGGCGTCGGCCAGAGCTTCCTCTGGCTGCGTCTCGCAGGCCGCGCCGAGGAGGCCCATGTGCGGTTCCGGACCGACGACGGTCGCCTGCTCGAAGAAGGCGTGCGGCGGCTGTCCTGGGCCTTGCGGGACTGGCGCGACGCCGACGCAGCAGTCTGGATCGACTACCGGCTCTTCGACGTACTGGCCTATCTCCAGACCGCCGCGACGCTCGAGACCGACGCGCCGGCGGCGTTGGTGATCACCTCGGGCTACCGGACGCGGCGGCGCAACGCGACGTTGAGGGGGGCCGCGCGCGAATCCCAACACATTTTCGGCCGCGCCGTCGATCTCGGCGTCGACGGGCTGCCGGGCGACCGGGTCGCCGAGATCGCCGAAGCCGCAGGCGCCGCAGGCATCGGCCGCTACAAGCGCTTTACGCACATCGATGTCGGACGGGAGGGACGGCGATGGGGCGCCTAGCCGCTATTCCGGAAATCCCGCACCAGCGGGATCGCCTCGCGGCTGCCTTCGAGGAAGTAGAAGGCGGCGCCGCGGTTGAGGACGACCGGCACGCTGTAGAGCCGCGGTTCGGCGCCGCCAGCCGGTACGAAGCCCGCGCTGAACGCCGCGACGTAGATGAAGGCTTAGGGCGGCAGCCGCCGCGAGATCGCCTCGTAGAACCGCAACTCGTCGACCACGGCGCGGGTCTTCGGCGGGAAGTCCGTGGTGCGACCGAGCGGGCGGAATTCGAGCGCGCCGGCGTCGTTGACGAAGGCCCAGCTCGCGCCGCCGCCGAGTGCATTCGGTGCGCGATCCTCGATGGGCAACGCGTCCTCGCGGCGCGACGTCCGGAACGCGCAATACTGCTGGTAAAGCTGATCGCAGGCCGCGTTTCGCCATCTGACGGTGATGCTCTCGGCGGAGACGGAGCCGCCGAGGGTTCGGGCCTCGCCTACGCGGCGCTCGAGGGTCGCATCTGGGCCTGCCTCGACCATCGATGCTTCGACAGCCTGTGTGAAGTCGCCCCAGAACCGCCGCTGCGCCTCGATCGCCGTCGGCGCATAGTCGGCCGGCGCCCAGGCGAAGATCCGCGAATACTGGTCCTGCGCCCCGCGCTCGCGGGTCAGGCTGAAGGCCGCGCCCGAGGCGCCGCCGAGCAGGATGTTGCCGACCGAGGTGATGTCCTCGGCGGCGACCGCGCCGAGCGGCCGGGCGCCGAGGGCGCTCTCACGCAACGACGGCGCGTCGGGCGCCGTGCGGATGGCCGCCGCGCGCATCAGCTCGGAGGCCGTGCTCGCGCGGCTGTCGCCGGGGCCGTCGGGCGCCGGGCCCGCAGCGCAGCCTTCGAGCGTCAACACCGCGATGATCACCTTGAATGCGTCCCGGTACGCCATCGGCAGGCCTCCGCTGGGTCACGGCCAATCATAGCGCAACTCAGACGTGTGCGTCTGCATTTTTGCATGCGCCGGTCGACGAGGCGACGCATCCCGACCGACGGGAGGCGGCCATGCGCCTGACATTTTTCGCCGTCGTCATCGCGGTTTCGGCCGTCGCCGTGAGCGTGAGCGCCGAGTCCCGATTCTATGATCGCGCCGCCGAGGGCTGGTTCTGGTATCGCGATCCGCCCGAGCCCGAAGCGGCGCCCGTGGCGCCGCCGAGCGCAGAGCCTTCGCCACAGCCGACGGCCGCGCCGCCCGGGCCTGCGCCCTTCTCCTCGGCGTGGCTGAAGAGCGCGATCCCGCAATACCTCGACCGCGCCCTCGACAATCCCACGGCCGAAAACGTGCGCGCGGTGCTCTACCTGCAGCGCATCGCGGTCGACAAGGCGACGCTCTATTCCGAGCTTTCGCAGCAGGTGACGGTCGGCGATCCTTATCTCGACACCGAGTTCGAGCGCCCGCTCTCCACCTTCGCCGTGCAGGACGTCGACCGCGCCGCGGCGGCGGCGCAGACGGCGCTCCTGCGCCATCTCGGCGACAGCATCGGCGTGCTCTGGTTCTACCGCTCGGACTGCGCGTTCTGCGAGCGGCAGGCGCCGGTCATCGAGGCGCTCGGCCGCTCGACCGGGCTGGCCGTCATGACCGTCTCGCTCGACGGGCTGCCGATGCCCAGCGGGGCCTTCGCGCAGAGCTTCGTCGTCGACCGCGGCCAGGCGGCGCGGCTCGGCGTCCAGTCGACGCCGGCCATCTTCGTCATGAAGCCGCCGGATGAGGTGGAGCTCGTCTCGCAGGGCATGATGCAGCTTAGCGACCTGCGCGAGCGCATCCTGCTCGTCGCGCGCCGCCGCGGCTGGATCTCCGACGAGGCGTGGGAGGCGACGCGGCCCGTGCGCCGGACCACGGTCGCGGTGGCGCCCGAGGCGCTCGACCCCGCCGTCGTCGCCGATCCCGCGGCGCTGGTCGCGCATCTGCGCGCCCGCATGGCGAGGCCGCCGCGATGAGCCCGCGCCGGGTCAACCCGCCCCGTCATCCACCTCGTCATCCCGCAACCTGGCGCCTGTGCGCCGCGAGCCGCGAAGGAGACCGCTCATGCGCCTGAAACCCCTTGCGGCGGTCGGCCTCGCCGCAACCCTCGCCGCCGCGCCGCTCGAGCACGCCCGCGCCGACATGCGCGAGCAGATGCAGGCGATGTTCGGCTCGCTCGTGAACGCCACGCCCCCCGGCCACTACGAGACCTTCCGGCGCGGCGAGCTCTCGGGCGGGTCGATCTATGTCCGTAACCGCATCGTCACGCCCAACATGATCGGCTTCAACCCGCCGAGCTTCCGGGCGGGCTGCGGCGGCATCGACTTCTTCGCCGGGGCCTTCTCCTTCATCAACGCCGAGCAGTTCGTCCAGTTGATGCGCGCGGTCGCGGCCAACGCGGCGGGCTACGCCTTCAACTTCGCCCTCGGCCAGATCTGTCGCGACTGCATGCAGCACATCGAGACGCTGCAGCGGAAGATCCAGGAGCTGAACCAGTTCTTTGGCAACTCCTGCCAGCTGGCGCAGGGCGTCGTGAACGACGGCATCAGCGCGTTCATGGGCCAGAAATACGGCGAGGCCAGCGCCATCGGCATGGTCACCGGCCTGGGCGATGTCTTCGAGAGCTGGTCGATCTCAGACGGGCGCTCGCCGACGGAGGCGCTCACCGACGCCGGCGCGCCCGAGATGGAGGAGCGCATCACCGGCAACGTCACATGGCGCGCGCTGCGCCGCGGCGGCGTGCGCGGCTGGTTCGCCGCCGGTGGCGGCGACGAGGTCGACAGCGTGCTGATGAGCATCGCTGGCACCGTGATCGTCGACTGGAACGCCGCTTCCGACGAGCCGAACCTGCGCACCATCGCAGGCAACCCCGACCTGATCGAGAGCTGGGTCTTTGGCCGGCAGGCGCAGTACTACTCCTGCGCCGGCGAGGGCGAGAACGGCTGCCTCAACCCGGTGACCGCCACCTCGAACTGGCAGAACGACGCCTTCGTCGACCGCATCTACGACCGGCTGACCAACCCGACCGACGGGCTGATCCGCACCATCCGCACCAATGCGAACCCGTCGGCCGCTGATCGCGGGCTGGTCGGCGCCATGCCGGGCTCGGCCGGCGCCATGTTCGTGCGGCTCGCCGCGATCTCGGAGGCCGCAGCCGTGACCTTCGCCCGCGAGGCCGCCAACCATCTCGCCCTCGAGATGGCCTCGAACCTGCTGCGCGATCTCTACGGCACGGTCGCGCGCGCGGTCGATGCGAGCGACGATCCGTTCGCGCCCGAGGTGAAGCGCATCATGGCGGAGGCCGCGCGCGCCAACGAGGCGGAGCTCGCGCGCCTGCAGCGCAAGTTCGGCTCGGTGCCGGAGCTGGTCGGCCTCTGGAACGACTACCTCGACGCGATTCAGCCGGTCATGGACGGCGCCGGGCGATCCCGGCTGCTCAACGCAACCTTCTGACGGGAGGCGGGCCCATGACCTGGTTCGTGTTCGGGGACCTCTTGTTTCTCGCCGACATCGTGAACGGTGTGGCGGCGATCACCGCCGCCGTCGGCACGACGAGCATGAACGACTACACCGGCATGCTGAAGATCGCCGCGGTCATCGGCTTCGTGGCTATGCTGCTGCAGGGCCTGAGCGCGGGCGGCGTCATGCCGGTCAGCCGCTTCCTGATTGCGCCAATCTTCTTCGCGATGATGGCCGTGCCGAAGGTCACGGTCACCATGGAGAACGTCTACAGCGGCGCGACCCGCACCATCGCCGGCGTGCCCTTCGGCATCGCGCTCACTGGCCAGGTCTTCTCCTTCATGGGGCTGCGGCTGACCGAGATGGTCGAAACGGCCTATTCCTATCCTGGCGTCACCAACGACGGCTTCAACCGCGCGCTCGACGACTGGCGCACGCTGCGCCGCGTCGCGGGCGACCCCTCGCTCTATGCGGCGGCCAATGGCGCGGGCGGCGGCGACTTCGCGAGGTCCTGGGTCAACTACATCTCCACCTGCACCGCCTTCGGCCTCGATGTCGGCAATCTCGACTTCACGGCCGTGCAGACCGGACCGCTCGCGCATGTCGCGGTCTACAACCCCAGCCGCTCCTTCGGGGCGGAGGTCTTCACCGGCGGCGGGGCCGCCACGAGCCTCGACTGCGTCGACGCCCATGCCGCGCTGTTGACCTACTCGCGGCAGACCTTTCTGCCCGCGCTCAAGAACAGCGTGCTTGCCTACCACTTCTACGACCCGGTCCGGGATGGCACGATCGCCGGGCCCTCGACCCCGTCCTGGGCGCTGGTCGAGCCCAAGCTCGCCGCAATGTTCGGGGTGCTGGGCGGGCTTGGCGCCGTCTCGATCGACGAGGCGCTCCTGTCGATCTTCGTCGGCTCGCTCTACGACCACGGTGCCATGCGGCGCATGCAGCTCGACCGCAAGGACGCCTACGCCGTGATGGTCGGGGACTCGATCCGGGCGCGCAACGCGCAGTGGATGGCGCAGGGCGACATCTTCCAGCAGTACGTCAAACCGCTGCTGAGCTTCATCGAGGGCTTCTGGTTCGCGCTGTTTCCGGTGGTGGCGATCGCGCTCCTGCTGGGCGCACGCGGCCTCGCGGTGATGCTGCGCTACCTGCAGATCGGCCTCTGGATCCAGCTTTGGGGTCCCTGCATGGCCGTCGTGAACCTGTTCGTTTACCACGCCGTGGTCGGCGACCTCGCGAACCTCGACCAGGCGGCCCTGACGCTGTCCTCCTTCGCCGGTCAGTTCGCGGCCGACAGCGTCGTCCAGCAATATCTGGGCGTCGCCGGGCTCTTCGCGTCCTCGGTGCCTGCGCTCGCGCTGCTGCTCGTGACCGGCAGCATGTACACGCTCAACACCGTGGCCACCTCCGTGGGCGGGCCGGACACCATCAGCGAGGCCAACGCCGCCCCGGCCCGGCAGGCGCTGTCGCCGAAAATCCAGGTGATGCCGGACTACGAGGACGGCCCAATGCACGGCCTGATGCGCACCGGCGCGCCTGCGCAGATGCCGAAGCTCAACCTCTCCGAGATCGCGGACCATCGCCTGTCGAGCGCCGAGAGCGAGCTCGCGGGCAGCCGCGTCAGCTATGCGCGCTCCATCGACCGCGCCCTGAGCCACGTCACGGGCTCGAACAGCGAGAGCTTCCGCGGGTCGCTCTGGCGCGACGGCTCGAGCGCGCAGTCCTCCGACGTCTACGCCCACACCCGCGGAGACTCGTTCCGCAGCACCTTCAACGACATGCGCTCGCATGGGCTCACGGAGACCGAAGCGGCCACCTTTACGGCAACGGTGGGCGCGCGCATGGCTGCCGGCGGCGGCGTCCCTTCGATCGGCGACCTTAGAGGCAGTGGCGGTGTCGCCGCCGACTGGTCTCAGCGGCAGGAGATATCCGACCAGAAGCTCAAGCAGTGGTCGGACGAGATTGGACGGGCCTACACGGAGAACAGCTCGCTGTCCGCGGGCCTCGTGAAGTCCTTCTCCGCCGACAACGAGCGTGGTTTCCGCCAGTCGGGCTACAGTAACTCCTCGTTCACGACGAGCCGTGCCATCCGCGAGGAGGGACAGGACTACGCCGCCACCGAACGCCGGTTTGATGAGGCCGCCAGCTTTTCCGCTAGCGTCGGCGTCTCGGCCAGCCCAGACGTCACCATGCTCGCGCGGCGCATCGTCGACGACCCGAGCCGCTTCGACAGCTTCAAGCGGATGCTGGCCAACCACAGCCTCATCCCCGACGCCACGCAGCGCGCTCAGGAGCTCCACGCCTGGGGTTGGTCGAGCGACACGCTCGACAGCCGGCGTATGGCCTACGCCGCCGGCGGGCTGCTCGCCCTGGCTCGGCAGGGCAAGTACGACGAGCTTCACGCGGCCATCAGCGCCGACGGCTACTATGTGCCGATGGTCGGAGACCCGGATGCGCAGCGCGGTGTCGGCCGCTCGCTGGGCGATGGCCCCGCCGTCTCGCTCGGTGCGGGCGGCGCTGGCGGGTTCGACCCGGCGGTGGCGCCGAGCTGGACCCCCGCAGCCGTCCATGCTGGCGATCGCGCGCAGGTCCGCGCCGAGATCGACGCCGAGCTCGGGCCTATCGTCAGGGAATCCGTGGCATTTGATCGGGCGCAGGCAGAGCAATCAGCGGCCGAAGCTGCGGCGCGCCCTGCCGCGAGTGAAGGCCCCGGACGCTGGATCGCCGGACTAGCTGATGCTGCCGCCGATGCCGGTTTCGGGCAGGTCCGCCGCGAGTTCCTCGACGGCTTTGAGCGCGAAGGGTTGAACGCCGGCCTGTCGCCGCAGGAAGCGCGCTACTACGCCTTCCTCCGCGCCACGCCGGAATTCGACACGGTCGAAAAGCGCGCGATAGCCGACGGGCTTCGCAACAGCGTGCTGAATCAGTATCATGCCGTCCCGGATGCAGGAGCGGCACAGGCGGCCCAGATCGAAGAGGCGGCTCGAGCGGTAGACGTCCGCAACGACCAACTCTTGGGACAGATCGCAGCGAGGCGAGAACGCATAAATCCATCAGGATCTGAAGACGATCTTAGCCTGTGGCAGAGGAATGCAAGATAATGGAAGTCGTGGTGCCTCTCATAGTTATCCTTGCAATAGGTCTTGTGATTTATACTCTCGGGTCTCTTTTTGGCGTCATTCGTCGAAAAGTGCTTGGCCGGGGTGTGCCAGCCAAATCAGCCCCATATTCTTTTAAGACTGAACCTGGCTCATTGGGGCAGTATCAGTACCCAATCACAGAGTGGGATCCACTCAACGAAGCCATTGCGCGAGATCGCCGCTGACTGAGACTGTCTTGATCACGCGCTTAACCTCTCGCGAACCTGATCGCTTTTGCCTGTTGCGTTGCCAGTCATAGCGCTTTCCATCGCCGCGATCATGTAGTCTGCTCCGCGCTGCGCATCCGCGGCGGCGCGAAGAATGAACCGCTTGTCATTGCGAAGCGCTTTGAGCCATGATTGAACATAAGCAGCGTGATCTTCGATATGATCCGGAGAAAATCCAAGTGTTGCGCCGACAATGGCGCTAGATAATTCTGCGTACAACTCGCCCTTTGCATATGCTTCGTTGCCGAACATCTTCAAGCCATAGTCTATCGCCAGCCGCTTCGGATGCTCGACTGCATGCGCGCATTCGTGGAACTTCGTAGCGAGATAGCGCTGGAAGCACTCGAAGCGACGGACGGACGGCATCTCGATGATGTCGCTGCCGCGAATGTAGCAGGCGCGCTCGCCCCCCTCGCGGTAGCCGACGCCGAGACCCGCGACCATCGCGTCCGCCAGCTGAGCCAGAGGCGCGACCGGGCGGGCGCCGCCGTCGAGCGCGCCGTCTCGGGCGGGGAAGTAGCGGTCGGGCAGCCCGTCGATCTGGTCCGCATTGAAGGCGGCGTACCACTTCAGGAACCGCCGGACCTCGCCCGGATCGCTGGTCTCCCCGCCCTCGCCTCGGTCGCCCGTGTCGCCGCGATCACGCGCGCCCGAGACGCCGTAGTAGACGACGGTGGTCGCGCGCTCGCCCTTCCGGACGGCCCCGCCGAGCTCGAGCGCCTGCTTGAAGGTCATCCAGTAGGGCGAGCCGTAGCCAGCCGACATCGCCTTGAGACCGAGCATGAACACATTGATCCCTCGATAGCTTTGACCGTTGTGCCGGAGCGGCAGGCCCGCGCCCGCGGTGCGCCACGGCCGACGCCAGGGCAGCGGATCGCCCTGCTCGAGCAGCGCGATGATCTGGTCGGTGATCTCCTGCGCGATGTCGCGCCGCGGCCTGTCGACGGCGCGGGACGTGGCAGGCGCAGGGGCAGAGCGCGTGCGGGGCATGGCGACGACCTCCTCAAGGCGCGCGTCGCGCTGCCGCGACGGCGCTGGGACCGGGTTGATGGGGGCATGCGTGGGTGTGCGCCGGACGCGGCCCTCCTGCTTGGCGGTCGCATGGTCGGCGAGGGAGTGACGCCCGCACGGTGGCGGGCGTCGGGCCGCTTCACTCCGCGGCGATCGCCGGATCGGCGTCGGCGTCCTCCGGCGCAGCGGGCTCGGCCTTTGTCGCGTTCGGGTCCGTCGCCGTGGCGACAGGACCGCCGACGGCGTCATGGCGCATCGGTGGCGGCGTCCAGAAGTCGAGCCGTTGCCGCGTGGCGTCGTCCCAGCGTCGCCGATCGGCGTCCTCGTTGAAGGCGCCGTGCAGGAAGGCGACGAGCTCGCCCTTCTTGGCGCCCATGGAGCGCCGCGCCTCGTCCGCGCCGAGCGTCGCCTCGATGGTCTCGAGCAGCACGGCGCGGCTGACGCGGGCGAGGAAGTTTTCGCTGGTGGGCGACCAGATGCGCCGCACCTCGGGCTGGGCGGCGCCGACCAGCGACGCGGTGAAGCCGATGCGCGCCTTGTCGTCGGGGCCGTCCTCCTTGGGCAGCGCGGCGCGCAGCGCCTTTGCGACGGTGGCGGCCACGAGCGCCGCCTTGTCGACCGGATCGAGCCGACGGAACGCCGCGAAACGCGCCGCCGCGTCCGGCCCGGCCAGCCAGGTCTGCGCGACCTGCGCGCCGGGGACCGCTGCCGTCTCCTCGTCGTAACGCCAGCCGTCGGCGAGGCGGGGCCGCGCGGTCTCGTCGCCGAGCCGCAGGTCCAGCAGGCCCTCGCGGAAGCCGTAGGGTTCGCCCGCCGCCGTCACGACGTGGAAGTGCAGCAGGTCGGCCGCGAGCGCTGGATCCTCGGCGACGGCGAGCTGCAGCGCGCCCTTCAGGATCTGGCGCATGTCGTCGCGCAGGGCGCCCGAATAGGGATCGCGCGGCTCGGCGGCGGTCCGGGTCGGCGCCGCGTCCTCGGCGCCGAGCGTGACGACCGCACCCCCGACGGGCGCAGCATCCGTGTCGTCGGCGTCGCCATCGCCCGTGATGTCGGACGCGGGCTTCGGCGTCGGCGCGATGTCCTCGGCGCGCTGCAGGCCGCGCTCGACCACGAGCTCGCCCGTGCGGCCGATGGACAGCACGACGCCGGCCGTGGCCTTCTGCGCGTCGGTGTAGGCGATCATCTTCGCCTGCAGCGCCTCGCGCTCGGCGTCGAGCGCGTCGTAGGCCTCGTCGGTGAGCTCCTCGGCTTCGAGCAGCGCCTCGATCTCGTCCCAGCGCGCCTGGTCAGCCTCGTCGAGATCGACCTGGGCGGCGTGGAGGCGGCGGAGCCGGTTCAGGACCGACCAGTCCTGCTCCAGCATCACCGCCGCCCATTTCCAGCCGGCGGCGACCTCCGCGTCCGCCGCCGCCTCAAGCCGCTCGGTCACGAGCCGCTGCACGAGGTCGGCGTCGGCGAGATAGACGTCGGTCGAGAACAGATCCTCGTCGACGGCGCCGCCAGCGGCCTCGTAGGCGTCGCGCCCGACGAAGCGCGCGAGCGGGTGGCCGAGGGCCACGCGGGTCTCGGTCATCATGCGCTTGATCGCGCTCGCCGAGCGGTCCCAGGACGCCGCCTTCGACCACGCCTCGAACACCAGCGCCTGGCGGGCGGGATCGGCGACCACAGCGAAGGCCTGCGCCTGTTCGATGGTCATCTCGCGCCGGGCGAAGGCGGTCATCACCGGCGCGGCCAGCCGGCCGAGGCGCTGGCGCGCGCGCACATGGCGTTCCGTCACGCCGAAAGTCGCCGCCACCTCGGCCGCGGTCCGCCCCTCGTCGATCAGGTCGGCGAAGGCGCGCGCCTCGTCGGCGGGGTTCATGATCGAGCGGGCGTAGTTCTCGGCGAGGCTGACGATCCGCGCCTCCGCCGCCGCCACCACGATGCAGGCGACGGGCGCGTCCGCCGCGATCAGGCCGCGCGCCGCGTTGAGCTGCAGGGCTGCGAGGCGGCGGCCGCCGGCGCAGACCCCGTGCCAGCCGTCGTCGCCCTCGTCCACGGCGATCAGGTTCTGCAGCAGGCCCTTGGCGGCGATGCTGTCGGCCAGCGGCTCGATCGGCTCGTCCTGCGTGGCGCGCACGTTGTAGAGTGTGCTGAGCCGCAGCCGGTCGAGCGGGATCTCCCGGACCACATGGCGGGGCTGCTGGCGCGGGTCGGCCGCAGCCGCGGCCTTGCGGCCGGACTTCGTCTTCGAAGCGGTCATGGTCGTTCTCCGGATGGGTGGGGTCGCGCCGCGCTATGGGCGTCGGCGGGGTGCGTTATTCGGTGGTGATGTCGGCGACGACGATCAGGCCGGGCCGCTCGTCCTGCGGCCAGGCGTCGATGAGGAAACGCCGCCGCCGGGTCTCGAAGAGGACGGCGCGGTCGAGGCCGTCCTCCCGTGTGCGGTCGGCGGCGTCGAGCACGGCCGTCCGCAGCGCGCGCTCGGGGAGCCGCTCCTGCGGCCGGTCGCGCAGGGTGACGGAGAGGGCGCGAGAGGTGGTCATGGGGACAGGCCTCCTTTCTCTGGCCGCGCCTTCGGGCGCGCAGAACGAGGACCGGCCTTTCCCTCGGGAGGCCTCGGCGCCGCGGCGTCCGGGACGGATGGGCGACGTCCGGGCGGTCAGCCCCGGTCGTCGCGCCGCGGCCGCGGGATGAACTCCTCGAGCCGCAGCGACGGCAGCACCGGCAGCCGCGCGCTCGTGGTCATCAGCGCGCCGGCGTCGTTGCCCTCCGGATCGCTCGCCGCGTAGAGCGCGAGCCCGCTGTCGAGGATCAGAAGCGGCGGGCGCAGCGACCAACCGAGCGCCCGCGTCTGGTCGCGGTGGCCGTAGATCACCTCGACCACGCGCCGCCCGGCGATCAGCGCGTTCGCGCGGGCGATCCAGGACTGCTCGATGCCGACCACGCTCATGGCGCGCCGTCCTCGTCGCGCCAGGGCAGCGCCTCAACGACCGGGCCGTCGCGGTCGAACAGGACGAAGGCGCAGCCCTCGGCCAGCGCGTGGGACAACACCGCGGCCATGTCGTCAGGCCAGAGCGCGATGCGGTCGGCCACGACCAAAACGGTCCAGCCATAAGCGCCGCGCAGCAGCGTCGACGGGGCCGCATCGAGATCGAGACGGTCGAGCCAGTCGCGGGTCGCGGGCGTCAGGTGCCCGGTGGAGGCATCGAGCGCGAGGTGGACGCAAGGCTCGGCGCGGCGCGCCTCGATCCAGTCGAGATAGCCGAGGATGGTGCGACCGGCCGTCACCTCGGCGATCCACCGGCTGAGCGACTGCGCGCCGCCGCCGTCGTCGTCGTCCTGCATGTGACCGCAGGACATCCAGGGCGCGGGCGCGATGCGCTCGACCCAGTCCTGCAGCGAGGGGATGCGCCCGCCGCAGTCCTCCTTGACGTGCTGCTCGCCGATGACGCGCACCGGCACCACGCGCCCCGCGCTGTTGATCAGCGTGCGGCCGAAAACCTGCTCCAGCTGATGGATGCCTTGGGCGTGATGGCGAAGGGCGCGGTGGGTAAATCCACCGAACCAGGCTTTCGACTGGTCCAGCCAATCATGAAGGTCACAGTAGTCTTCTGGGGCGCCGCCAAACTTGCGGGCGGAACTCTCAGCATGATGCCATGAATGGGCCATGAATCAAACTCCTGCGTCGGCGGCGTCATCGGCTTCGTCGTCAGCCGTCGACCATTCGGTCCACTCGCTTTCGCGCCGGACCAACGTGTGTTCGCCGCTGATGACGTCTGGGTCGTCGGCGATATGCCAGACGATTTCGCCGGAGGTCTCTATATCGCCGTCCCACCAATTGCCGACGCGCGCGAGCAGCGCGTGGCTGAACAGCGCCTCGATGGCCGTGAAGAAGGAGACCAAGGTCGGGCGCTTGACATAGGCGCGGGCCTGCGCGTCCCAGACCTTGTCCACGCCGTCGACGAGGAGTTCGCGCAGGCGAGCGTCGGCCTCCGGCGGCGCGGCGATCGCGCCGTCGAGCATGCCGGAATCCGAGCCGCCCTCGTAGCGGGTCTCGATTCGGTGCGCCCCGGCGGCGCGGGCGAGCGGCAAAAGCTGCGCGCGGAGACCCGCAGCGGCGGCTGCGTCTTCCTCGCGCTCGCGGGCGCGGGCCGCCGCCCAGTCGGTGAGAGCGGACATGGCGAGAGCGTCGCGGTCAGGGTCGGTCATGGCTGATCTCCTCTCGGTGTGGACTGGAATGGAAGACGGCGCGCGTTGGCCTCGGCGGCGTCGCGCATCGCGGCGATCGCCGCATCGAGCGCGCGGACGGCCGCGGCCAGCTCGCCGCGCGCCCAGCACGCGACGACGTTCTCGGCCCCGGTCAGCAGCGCCGCCGTGCGCCGCGCGACCGCTCCGTCGAAGATCGGCCCGGCGCGCCGACGCGGCGAGAACGGGACCGGCGCGCCGACGCGGGCGCCGTCGCCGTCGATCCGGCGCAGCACCAGCGCGTCCTCGCGCACGCGCACGCCAGCGGCGGTCAGGTAGACGGGGAAGCCGTCCTCCGTCTCGGTGACGACGCCGTCCGAGGCGGGGCGCAGATCGTGGAAGTCGATCGCGAGGGCGCCGTCCGGCGTCAGGGTGACGCCGTCGGGGGCCAGCATGGCGTTGGCCGGAACCCAGTCGGCGGTGGCCACCACTTCGGCGCTGTCCGGCGCGAACAGCTTCAGCTTCATTGTCATGCGACGCTCCTGTCGGGGTCAGGGCGATAAGGCGCGCTCGTCCACGCGGTGGCGCGCATGTGGAGCGGGTGGAGCCGCGCGAGGCGCCGGAACACGACGCGCGCGGCGGCGTCGAGCGTCGCGCGGGCGAGCGCGGCGCGGGCCGGGTTGAGGTCGCCGCGGGTGCGGACTGTGACATGGGCGCGCCCGTAGCTGTCCTCGTAGACCGTCATCTCGTAGAAGGCGTTCGCGGCGATGACCGCTGCGCCCCGGCACGTGCGGCGCGCGGTCGGCGTCCAGGTCTCGGTCAGGCAGCCGCGCAGATGCGCCTCGAACGCGGCCCAGGCGGCCAGCCGGTCGGCGTCGTCGACGCTGTCGTCGAGATCCTCGAGCGGCTCGGCGTAGACCGTGACCCCGTCGGGATCGAAGTAGAGGCCTTCACCCATGGCGGCCTCCGGTATGGCGATGCCGGCGTCGCGGCGTGCGCCATGGCGGCGCCGCGACGGCCGCGCTCGGGCGCGGCGTCGGGTCGTGGATCATCCGATCCTCCGTGGCTTGGGGGTCAGTACTCGTCCGGCAGGAGCAACGTCAGGACGCGGCGCGTCCGGGCCGGATCGGCCGGGTCGTCGGAGCCGTACTGGTAGTCGACGTCGTAGGCGTCGATTCTGAACCAGACCGTCACGCCCGCGACGCTCAGCACGCCGAACTCGTGCTCGCCATAGGGGTCGCCGGCGGCGTCGAACGCGTCGAAAGCCGCGACCGCGGCCAGCGCGGCGTTGACAAAGGCGTCGCCTTGGGCGGCGACGCCCCGCGTGACGACGATCTTGCCGGGCGCGGTGGGATCGCGGCCGAGCGTGGCGCGGAACCTGTCGTTCAGCGCGGCGATCCCGCGCGCAATGGAGGCGTCGTCCGCCTCGGACGGTTCAGGGGCGGAGGGCTGGGGCTGGGCTTCGATCATGGCGCGGGTCCTTTCTCTAAAGCCCCCGCGAGGGGCGCGAGAACGGACCCGGCCCTCGGCCTTTGAGGCCGGGGCTTCGGCCCCGGCCGCAGGTCACGCGGTCAGATCGATGTTGCCGACATGGCCGCCGGCTGCGGCGTAGTGCCGGAACACCGCCCGCAGCGGCGCATAGCTTAGGCCGTGCCACGGCTCGGGGTCCGGCGTGCGCGCCAGCGCCACCATCGGCGCCCGCAGGAGCGCGCCGATGTCCCGGACCGGGCGGGTGTCGACCCACGGCACGCCCGCAACCATCGCCGCGAGCGCGACATGGCAATGCGTGAGCGAATAGCAAGCCAGGAGAAACGCGCGAAAGTTGGTGATGCCCTGAGGGGTGGCATATCATGGCGGTGTCGAGTCGCCGTCAATTCTCTGCTGAGAAAGGGATATGCCACATGTCAGAGACTACCATCACTCAACTGCCCG
>Ga0210044_10003011_pt1 | contig 24398 bp, 19 predicted proteins | sample CryGey13umfilter_2_FD_183959 | JGI IMG/M metagenome (GOLD analysis project Ga0210044, IMG submission 183959) | Groundwater microbial communities from aquifer in Utah, USA - Crystal Geyser 4/9/14 3 um filter (SPAdes) (version 2) | ecosystem: Environmental > Aquatic > Deep subsurface >... | reverse complement strand
CAGTAAGTTTGAGAACCGCCACCAAAAAAAGGCCTCCGAACGGGGGCCTTTTTCTTTGGTTTATCGCACATGAAGGTGCCATGCTGTAAAACATCCACCGGGCGGAGAGAGCCTGTTATGATGTTTCGCTTATGATAGGAATCAGGCGTACGCGATGAACCCAGTCATTTTTTACGCTTAACACTTCAACTCGGATGTTGCCGATAGTCAGGCATAGACGACCTTCCGGCACATCACCGATAATGTGCACGATCAGGCCGCCAATGGTGGTCGCACTCTCTTCCGGCAGGTTTGCATCGATCTCCTGATTGATATCATGCAGCGCCATGGTCGCAGAAGTCACCAGTGAACCATCCGGTTGTGGCCACATATCCAGCTGGGGGGGGACATCCGATTCGTCATGGATCTCGCCGACGATCTCTTCAATAATATCCTCCAGCGTAACCAATCCTTCAATGTCACCGAACTCATCGACAATAATCGCCATATGCTGGTGATTGGCCTGGAAATCGAATAACTGGGCCAGTGCATTTTTTGTTGCAGGAATATAGGAGGGGGTCTTCCAGATCAGCGCATCAGCAAGGCGCATGGGCGGTGTTTTCTTGAGCTTTAGCAGATCGCGCAGGTGCACAATGCCGATCAGGTTATCCTGTGTGTCGAGATAGACCGGATAACGGGAGTGGGAAGCTTTTGAGACCTTGCGCAGCGCTTCGCCTACAGTCAGGGAACCATTGAGAAGATGCATGGACTTGCGAGGAGTCATCAGCGCTTTTACCGCGACTTCGTGCAGGGTAAGGCTGTTATTAAGCATCTGCTCCCTGGCCTGATCCAGCACGCCCGATTCAGCACTCATATCAATCATGCTGGCCAGTTCCTTGTGCGTTAAAGGGGTATCGACCTTGTCCGGCACACGCAGAAGACGTTTGAGTTGTACAATGATGGCCATCAGCAGTGTAACCAGCGGCGAAAGCAGGTTCTGTGTGACACTCATGGGGCCTGCGACCTTGCAGGCGATACTTTCAGCATGCGCTACGGCAATGGTTTTCGGCAGAATCTCGGCAAAAATCAGCACAACTGCCGTCATGGCGACCGTGGCATAGAGGATGCCTGCCTCGCCGAATTTGACGACAAACATGGTGGTTGCCAGAGCCGAGGCGGCAATGTTGACGAAGTTATTGCCCAGTAAAATCGTGGATAACATACGTTCGGGGTGATCAAGCAGTTGCTCGGCCTGCTGTGCGCCGTAGTCACCCTGTTCCTGGCGTACGCGCAGTTTTGCCCGCCGGGCACGTGTCAGTGCAGTTTCAGCGCCTGAAAAGAAAGCCGAGAGCAGAAGTAGTACAACCAGTATGCCGATGGCGAATGAGAGGGGGAGGCCAAATATGTCCATGGTGAATGAATCAGTTTACCCACGAGGTGATCAGTTTTACGCCGAAGTAGGCCAGCAGCAGCAGGGAGTATGCAGCCAGTACGGCGCGACTGGCCAGGCGCGCTGGCCAGCTTGCCCGCTGCCTTTTAATAATCAGTGTGATCAGCACAAACAGTGTGAATATTGCCAGCAGAACTTTGTGGTTGAATATGGCAAAGTGGTGGTATTCAACCCACTGCCATACCAGGCCGGTTAAAATGCTCAGCGCAATCAGAATGCTGGCAGCTTTGACCTGTGACATCATGTGGCGTTCGATACTGACCAGTGGCGGCAGGGCCTGAATCATTTTCGACATGCGTTTTTTCTTCAGTGCACGATCAAGCAATATCTGCATCACTGCGTGGATGGCAGCCAGTGTCAGTACCGCATAGGAGGTCAGCGAAAGCAGCAGGTGACTGGTTTCCAGCAGTGACGTTGTATGTACCCAGTTGGGAGTGTGGGCTTCGGGCAGAATCGGGACAAGAAACAGCGGTATGGCCGTTGCCGGCAGCAGAAAAAGGCCCAGTCCCTTAATGCCATGGCGGATGACACCGAAGGTGTAAATGCACTGCACAATCAGGGTGGAAACAGCAGCACCGGTGGCGAGTGTAAAATTGATACCTTCGGTCGTGACCGACTCAATCAGATGAATGGCCCAGATATTCATGGCAATGGTGACGGCCATCAGTCCGACAATCGAGTTGGCATTGTTTCCACGGTCCGAAGGTGACTGGGATGCGTCACGCCAGACGATGGCCGCGCAAAGCAGTGTAATCAGGCCGGCGGCAGAAAAAAGAATCGTTGAAGTCATTTTATTTCCTTAACAGAGGATAAAGAAAGTCGGGTAGGACATATACACATGATGGCAGGGTTATATCCGATGCACAACGCTAGTGCAACGGGGGTGCGCTTAACAGACATTCAATTGCCATTGACCGTACCTGCGAAAGAGACACAATCCTGCTTATGAATATTGGTGTTTTATTGCTTGCTGCCGGCTCCGGCAGCCGTTTTGGCGGAGTGATTCCAAAACAGTATGTCGAAGTAGAGGGCAAGGCCTTGCTGCTCTACACGCTGGAGCATCTGGCGGCAGCCGGGCAGATCAGCGTGGTGCAGCCGGTAGTTTCTGAAGGCGACATAGCGTTCTCCAGACTGGTGGCAGGACTCACTTTTCCGTTTCGCTTGCTTGAACCGGTTGTCGGCGGTTCAGCGCGTTCGATTTCCATGCAGCGCGGACTTGCGGCATTGCCGGCTGATGTCGATCTGGTTGCCGTGCATGATGCCGCCCGGCCGTTGCCCTCACCAAAATTACTGGCCGATGTCTTTGCCATGGCTGCTTTGCACGGAGCGGCGGTGCCCGGTGTACCGGTCAATGACACGATCAAACGCGTGGATGAACATGGCAAGGTTGTCGAAACGCCCGCGCGCAATCAGCTGCGTGCCGTGCAGACACCTCAGGTGGCCCGAAGGACGTGGTTTGAACGGGCCATTGAAATAGAGGCAGGGCGATTGCATCTGCATACAGACGATGCCTCTCTGCTGGAGGCGGCAGGTTTTGATGTCTATGTCAGTCAGGGCGATGTGAAAAATCGAAAGATAACCACGCCGGAAGATATGCTGTGGTTTGAGGCGCAGCTGAAGTTATAAGCTGGTCGGCTATATGTTTGTAATATCTGCAGCTTGACCTAAAATCAGAACAGTGTTTGAGCAAGGATCGAAGGGGGAAGTAAAACCATGAAACTGAATTATCGGGTGGGGCAGGGTTTTGATGTGCATGCATTTGGTGTGGATCGCAAACTGATTCTGGGCGGTATCGAAATCCCGCATGACAGAGGTTTGGTCGGGCATTCTGATGCGGATGTGTTAACGCATGCGTTATGTGATGCCCTGCTGGGCGCGGCAGGCCTTAATGATATCGGGTTTCATTACCCGGACACAGACCCTCAATATAAAGATGCAGACAGCACGCTGTTTTTGTCACTCACCGTAGGGCAACTGAAACGTATGGGGTGGGCAGTTGGTAATGTTGATGTGACGGTCATTGCCCAGGAGCCGAAAATCGCACCGCATATTGCAAAGATCAAACGCAACCTTGCCCGAATCCTGTTTGTTTCTGAAAACGAGGTGAGTATCAAGGCGACAACAACCGAATGGCTCGGATATATCGGGCGCAAGGAAGGCATGGCTGCACAGGCCATTGTCATGATTACCAGAATTCATCCTTACAGGTAGGGCGCTGATATAGTCAGCTTCCCAGTGCATCCAGGGACGGACTGCACCAACAGGATAAAGTATTCAGGGACAGGAGTCACATGAATAGCAGTCAATATTTCTCTTCCAGATCATCTGCTGCAGGATTTGTTGTGCAGGCTGTGCTGCTGGTTCTGCTGATCATCACGGTGGCCTATATCTACTATCAGCAGCGCCTTGCACATGAGTGGGAAAGGGTTGCGATCGAAGAGATGCATCATGTGCAACTGCAGGCGGCGACGATGACTGATGATCTCAGACATATTGCCTATACGCTGGAGTTCCTGCGCGATCAGTTACAGCTGCATGGCATGGTGGAGTCCATGGCAGATGCGGACTCTTTTTCCCGGGATATGCTCTCCTTTCTGGGCAGCAATGAGCTGTATGGCCAGATCCGCTTGCTGGACAACCGGGGCAAGGAGGTCGTGCGGGCAAACTACAATGGAGGAGAACCCTATATCGTTCCTCCGTCGGAGTTGCAGTTCAAGAATGACCGGGATTATTTTACCCTGACCCGCAATATGGCCGGTCACGAGATTTACATCTCCGCGCTGGATTTGAATGTTGAGAACGGGCAGGTGGAGGAGCCCTTCAAGCCGGTAATCCGTTTTGCCATTCCGGTGTTCGATCCACAGGGACAGAGGCAGGGCGTACTGGTGATTAATCATCTGGCTGCCGATATGCTGGCCCGTTTCCGTCGTTCCTCGGCACCCAGCGACAGTATGCCGATGCTGCTCAATAGAGAGGGTTACTGGCTGATACACCCGGACAGGGCAGAAGAATGGGGTTTCATGTTTGAAGAGCGTCATAACCGCAATATGGCCACCCGTTCGCCGCAATTATGGAGAATGCTTGCCGGGGTAGAGCGGGGGCAAGTCGAATATGAAGGCGGTCTGGTCAGCTTTGACTCGGTCTACCCGTTTGCTGAATTTACAAAGCTGAAGAAATTACACCCGGCCGGTCAGGCAGAGACATGGAGTTGGAAAGTGGTGTCCATGTTTCCTGCCCAGGCCATGGCTGATCGCATGGCTTCGCTGTATAACCGGCTGGTGGTTTTCGTAGTGCTGGGGTCCCTGTTGGTGATCCTGTCGCTGTTGTCTGTTGCCAGGTTCCGCCGGTTGCGGCTTGCTGATATGGAGGCACTGCATCTGCACGATCGTGCTCTGGATTCGGTAGTGAATGGCATTGTGATCTGTGATGTGAGTCAGGTTGAACAACCGGTTATCTATTGCAACCGGGGATTTGAGCAGTTGACCGGCTATCGCCGTGAAGAAGTGGTCGGACGCAACTGCGGGTTTTTGCATAAAAACGATGATGACCAGCCGGGGGTTGAACAATTGCGCCAGGCGATCTCCGATGGTACGGCTTGTCAGCTGACTATCCGGAATTACCGCAGGGATGGCAGCATGTTCTGGAACGAGTTGACCGTTTCGCCGATACGGGATCGTTCCGGCAAACTGACACATTATGTCGGGCATCTGGTGGATGTCAGTCAGCGCAAGCAGTACGAAGCTGATCGGGAGCAGTTGCTGCAGGAGGTGCGTCGCCTGTCCAGAGGCTTGATGGATGTGCGTGAGCAGGAGGGCAAAGAGCTCGCCCGTTGTCTGCATGATGATTTCGGGCAGATGATTGCCGCTATTCAGCTCAAGGTCATGCTCTCAAGGCAACTATGTCAGGAGCACCGCTGTAATGAGGCGATGGCAGCGATTGATGAAGTGCATGGCATGACCGGTGGTCTGATTGATGCGGTGCGCGAGCAGTTGCGTAAACTCAGACATGGCCATCTGGAGACGGTCGGGTTGGTCGAGGCGATCCGGGCGTTGATTGGCGACTGGCGCCACAGCACAGGCATAAACATCATCTTTTCGAAACATGGTTTTGACGGAGCCATTTCCGAGAGCAGTGAAACGGTCCTGTACAGGGTTGTACAGGAATCCTTGACCAATATTGTCCGGCACGCCAATGCCAATCATGTTGAGGTTGAGCTGCAGCGGACGGGCGATCAGATCCGACTTGAAATCAGTGATAACGGTTGTGGCTTTGATCTGGATGCGATGCCGGCCGGTATGGGGCTGGTCGGTATGCGTGAACGGGTTCAGGCTATGGACGGGCTATTTCAGATCTTCAGTGAACCGGGTAAAGGTACCACGGTGATTTGTCAGCTGTCGACGGGTCAAAAATAGGAATATCCTTAAAGAATAACAGACGTTTTTCTTTATGCTTGGCCACCGGTATAAGTGTAAAGTGAAAAAGAGAGTACTATACTCATACTGGCCATTAATGGTGTTTGAAAATCACATGGATGTGCTTTTCAGAGATGTCTTGAAACATACTCTGAATGTGCGTGGAGAGCGGCCCTGACGATGATTTCTGTATTACTGGTAGATGACCATAGCATGGTGCGCGACGGATTTCGCCAACTGCTTGAATCAGGTGGGACGATTAATGTTTGCGGTGAAGCCGATTGCGGTGAAACGGGGTTCAGTGAATATTTTCGCTTAAAACCTGATCTGATGATTCTTGATCTGAATCTGCCCGGTGAAAGCGGTCTGGCAACACTGCGAAGGGTGATCAACCGCGACCCTGAGGCGAAAGTGCTGGCATTGAGCATGTATGATGAGCCTTCGATTGTACTGCGGGCGCTCGATTGCGGGGCCAAAGGCTATCTGTCCAAAAGTGCGTCCTACACCGAGCTGCTGGATGCTGTTTCTGCTGTCAGTCAGGGCAGGCCATATCTGGAATCCCGACTGCAGGAAATGATGATGGATCGCACTATGAGTGAACGTAATCCGGTGCAGGCGTTGACTACACGCGAGTTTGAAGTGTTCACCATGCTGGCGATAGGTAAGACGGTGCAGGAGATTTCAGCGTTGCTGCACCTGAGTTCGAAGACTGTAGGCGCACATCACACCAGTATCATGAAAAAACTGGAATTGAAAAACAGCGCACAGCTCGCCCGTCTGGCCTTAATCTGGGGCCTTGTCAGACTTTGATTTGCGCAGCTTCTGTTTCTGTATAATAACTTTCACTATTCACAAATAGTATTTTCCCTATTCAGTTTCTGTGGCAATGTCCGATATTTACGGGATGGACTCATTGAAGGAACTGCTGGACCTGGCAGCGTTACGTATCAGTGTCAAAGTGCTGTTGAGTATCGTGTTCAGCGAGGCGCTGATCATGGCCGTGCTGCATCTGATCCCAATAGCGTTTTCTCCTGTGCAGGAGGCCGTAGTGGATACGCTGCTTCTCGGCCTGATTTCTGCAGCTGTGATTCATCTCTGGGTAGTGAGCCCGCTAAAACAGGCCAAACAACAGAACGCCCTGTTCAATACACTGGTCAACAATCTTGATGCCGGTCTGGTGGTGACTAGGCCAAACGGAAATGACCAGCCGATTATTTATGTCAATCCGGCTTTTGAGCGTATTACAGGCTATCGGCGGGCAGAACTCATTGGCAAAAATCCGCGCCTGCTGCAAGGCGATGATGTCGATCAGAAAGCGCTTGCGGCAACGCGTCAGGCGATGCGGGAGGGGAGATCCGTGCGGGTACTGCAGCGCAACAGACGCAAGAACGGTGAACCATTCTGGAATGACCTGCACCTGAATCCGATCTTTGGTAGCGGCGGCAAGGTGGATTACTGGGTCGGGCTGATCCACGATGTTACGGCAACCCGGGCGCTGGAGCGGGAGAATCTGCGTTGGGCCAGTGCGCTCAGAGAATCGGACGAGGCAGTCTGCATATTCGATGCCGACGGTGTCATTGAGTATGCCAATGCAGCTTATTGCCGAAACACCCGCCTGTCGCTGGAGCAGGTGGCAGGCAGCTCTGTTATGGGGTTCTGGAAACGCGGGGTTGAGTTCGAGGGCTTTGTTGCAAGTATCAAACAGCAACAGGCATGGTCGGGCAGACACCGCCGGCTCCGGGGCGATCAGACCAGCTACGATGCCCTGACTTCAGTAACGCCGATTCGTGATGAGGATGGATCGTTCTGTTTTGTCGGCGTGCATCGCGATATCTCCGAGATGGTGCTCATGGAGGAAAAACTCAGGCAGTCACAGAAAATGGAAGCGGTCGGTATGCTGGTCAGCGGCATTGCCCATGATTTCAACAATGTGCTGGCCGGTATTCTTGGCAACCTCTATCTGATCAAGCGGTACCTGAAAGAGGATGTGAAGATGCTTCGCCGTATCGAAGGCGTGGAGGAGCAGGGTTATGCCGCTGCAGGCATGATCCGCCAACTGCTCAGTTTTGCCCGTCAAAGTGCAGTGGATTCGAAAAATCTGAATCTGGGGCCATTCATCAGTGAGCTGGGCAAGTTTTCCAGAGTTTCGATTCCGAAAAATATCGATTTCGACATTGCGGTCGAAGGTGATGCTTTTATTGTCTGCTGTGATCCTGTGCAGATGCAGCAGACGCTGCTCAATATGATCGTCAATGCCACGCATGCCATTGAGACGAAAGCAGCCGGAACGGGTAGAATCGGGCTGCGCATTGCAGTTGCACAGTCTCCGCAGCAGCTGATTTGCAATGACAGTTGGGCCTATGACAAGCAGCCTGATCAGTGGGTTTGCATTTCGATTGAAGATGACGGCATCGGCATGGACAGTCAGGTCATGGGACGTGTTTTTGAACCGTTTTATACCACCAAGGAGACTGGCGTGGGGACCGGGCTGGGGCTGGCGATGGTACAGAGTTACATTCAGGCGCTACACGGTGTGATTGACCTGCATAGTCAGCCCGGTGTAGGCAGCCGCTTTGATATCTACCTGCCGCTGTTGGGGCAGGCGGCTACAGTTGATGCGATAAAGCAGGATGCTGTGCGTCAGGGTAGTGGCGAGCTGGTCCTGCTGGCTGATGATGATGAGGGCATCAGGGGTGCTTTGAGCGATATCCTGGAGAGTGCAAACTATCGGGTGATTGAGGCGGTGAATGGCGAGGAGGCGATGCAGAAGTTCGCCGAGTATGGCAGCCAGTTGCATCTGGCCATTATCGATGTGGTGATGCCCAAATCGACCGGTGTGCAGGTAGCCCGGCATATCCGTTCCATTCGCAGGGAGCTGCCGGTTGTGTACATGACAGCCTATGCGAGCCAGGTGTTGCACGACTCAGGAGAGCAGTCGCCACTGATGCTCAGCAAGCCCTGGAGTATAGAAGCACTCAACGCAGTGCTTGCGCTGTCGCTGAAGGTTGATCCGGCCTAGTCAGCGCACGCGTGGTGTCAGCGTAAAGTCGCCACTGCCGGCGGGTAGCGTTTCCATCACAAAAATAAATTCGCGACTGCTTAACGGGCCGACAGGCATGCTGTCTGCCTGGGTTCTGATAAAAGGAACCTGCTTGATGGCATGTTCATCCGGCCGCATGGAGATGGGCCGCTGCCGGACATCCAGCACCTGATCCGGCTGGTTTAGTGCGTAAAATGTAATTTCCACATCCGGAGCCATCAGATCGCAGGCCAGCAGGTTGCTCAGCTTGCCGCGAATAACCAGTACCTTGCTGCCATCGTTGCGGGTTACCCATTCAGGATGCACGCTTTCAGGTATAATAAGCCAGTCCTTGTCCCGCTGTTGCATGGGGATATTCAGATTGATCATGGTGCTTCTTAACCATCTGTTATCCAGCCACTGCTCCTGCTGTATCCAGAAACCGGCTGTGATGGTGGTCATCAGCATGGCCAGCAGCCATGGCCAGACATGTGCTTTTTTGCGTTGGGGAGGCATGTCTGCCAGCGCACCTTCAAGCCCATTATCCGGTCGGTCTGCTGCGGTTTGAGGCGCAGTATTTCGGGCTAAAAACGGCGGTGCCGGAAAAACACGTTCGCTGCAGTGGCGGAAACGGGGTTGATGATCGCCGCTCTGATCGCTATCTGTTTGACTGGAAGGGTTGAATTCATGGCTGCAGCGATGGCAGACCAGCGCTGTTTGGATGATATCCGTGTCGATGTCGAACTGGTTATGGCACTGGGAGCATTGCATCTGCATGGCCTGCATGTTGATTAATTGCACATGGTTTGTCAGCAGTGTGTGTTGCCTGCACGCGTATTCGCCCGGTTTCTGATTGCATGTGGTGACATTCACTGGATTCGAAGTTACCGTTTTCCGCATGTCCTCAGATCAGCCACTCATACAGATGCAGCAACTGATGTTGCGTTACCCGACCGGCAAAACAGCTCTTTCAGGCCTGACGCTGGATATTTTGCAGGGGCAGTTCGTCTATCTGGTTGGCGAGAGCGGTGCGGGTAAATCTTCGCTGCTGAAAATGCTCTATGGCGGCGTTCGCCCCAGTTCCGGTCTGCTGATGGCTCAACAGATCGATATGCGCCAGGCCAGCGAAAGCCGTATCCGCGATATCAGGCGGCGTACCGGCATTATTTTTCAGGATCATAAACTGCTGTTTGCCCGCACCGTATTTGAAAATGTGGCGCTGCCGTTGCGGGTACAGGGTTGGAAAACCGAGCGATTGATTCCACGCGTGCGCAAAGTGCTGCAGTACGTGGGGCTGGAAGATCGTTTGTGGTCGTATCCGGAAGCACTTTCCGGAGGCGAGCAGCAGCGCGTGGCTATTGCACGTGCCATGACAGCGAATCCGGCAGTGATTCTGGCAGATGAGCCGACCGGTAATCTGGATGTGGAAACGGCAAGGCGCGTACTGGATTATCTGATGGATCTGAACAAGCAGGGTACTACCGTTATCATGGCAACCCATGATCTTCACCTGCTCAAATCACATCCCGGGCGTGTGGTTCAGCTGCATGCCGGTTCGCTTGCAGGAGATTACATTGACTACTGAAGTGATTCCGGATCGGGTCAATACGCGACTTCCCGGCGGTTTTAACCTGCCGCCGTTCGGTGTGCATCAGATACTTGCATTGATCATCGTCTGCATCGCACTCTGGGCCGTGGGCGTGTTGTGGCTTGGCATGCAGACTGCGGGCCAGTGGGTTGGCAGTTGGCAGGACGATATCCATATCCACGTCTATCTGGATACACAAAAGGCGGATAATGCCAAAGAGCTTGAACAGGGGCTTGCTGCTATACCCCAGGTTGCATCGGTGAGGCTTATTTCGCAGCAGGAGGCTGCCCGCTGGATGCAGGAGTGGCTGACCGGCGGAGGCCTGCAGCAGGATGAACTGGCCAAACGTCTGCCCATTACATTTGAGTTGTCGCTCAGTGATGAACGATCACAATTTCTGTTTGCTGATATACGGGATACAGCCAGGCGTTTCGGCGGCAAGGTCAATGAGGATGAAGTGAATCTGGCGCAGGTGCATGATCTGCTGTCGCAGGCGGGATTGCTGGCCTGGTTTGCTTCCCTGATCATGGCTGTAGCGATGGCCCTGATTATCTCCAATACCCTGCGGATGACGCTTCTGGCGCGCGCCGACGAGATCCATTTGATGCGCCTGCTGGGTGCAAAAGAGTGGTTTGTGCGTACGCCGTTTATTCTTGAGGGTATGGTGCTCGGAGCCGGAGCCGGTGTTTCGGCATGGCTGCTTCTGTGGCCTGTGGAACTGGCTGTCGGCGAATGGCTGAACACCATGCAGGTGGATCTGAATATCTGGATTTTGTTGCTTCCGTTGCTCTTCGGAGGGGCTGTCGTGGGTTCTTTTGGCGCATTGATAGCCACTGCGCGTGTGGTTTCCAGCGAAGCATCAGCATAAATGCTCGAGAAATATTTGACGAATTAGTCTCGCATCATTATTGTGCGCGCCTCTTCATTGGGGGATCGTCTAACGGTAGGACAGCGGTCTCTGACACCGTCAATCTAGGTTCGAATCCTGGTCCCCCAGCCAGACATAAAAAAAGGGCCCCTCGCGGGCCCTTTTTTTATGTCTGTTTTGGAATTAAGGAAGAGTGCCTCCGGTTCATAGCGCACGTCCATGTGCGCTACCCTTGCAGGGCGCTGTGGCGTGCAATGATGCTCCTGCATCATTGTCGACAAATCGGCAGGAAAGCCGATTTGGACGCCACAAAGTGGCGGCCCCGCAGGGGCGAAGGGCACGGATGCCCTGAGTACAAAAGGACAGGAGTCAGTTTGAACATCACGAAGTGATGGCCCCGCAGGGGTGAAGGGCAGGATGCCCTGAGTAATCCTAGTTCCTGGCCGGGCAGAAGTCAGAAGAGATTAACCATTCATTTCCCCTTTGCCCTCAATTGCCTCACTATGCCGCAATAAAGCCTAGTACAATCAAGGTAAAACAAATAAACTGTATCCAACTGGTCAATGAGATGGTTGTCGTGTTTTCATTCGCAGCTGTCCCTGTTGAAATCAAAGGTGAACCCGTGAAGTTGAACATAACAATGCAATGCAACCCAACCAGACAGCTTGGTGGCTGCTGATGTCCGAAATAAAAATTCTGATTATTAATACCGGCAGTTCCTCTATCAAAATGGCATTGATTGATATGCCATCCGAGCTGTTGCTGGCTGAAGGCATGGCGCAACGTCTGAGTGATCCGGAAGCGGCACTGAGCTGGAATATCGCCGGTGAAAGAGAAGACCTCGAGATGGCCGGCGAAAACCATGATGCTGCCATGCAACGCATGCTTGAGGCCCTGTTCTGTAAAATGGACAAGCAGAGTATCGCCGCAGTCGGTCACCGGGTGGTGCATGGCGGTGAGCGTTTTATCAAGCCGACTCTGCTCGATGATACAGTCATCGCAGGGATTGAATCACTGTCACATCTGGCTCCGCTGCATAATCCGGCGAATCTGCTGGGTATTCGTGCAGCCATGCACCATTTGCCTGCCATTCCCCATGTTTCTGTCTTTGATACGGCCTTTCACCATGCGATGCCGCTGCATGCCAGTCTGTATGCCGTGCCTTATCACTGGTATAAGGAATATGGGGTGCGCCGCTACGGCTTTCATGGCACCAGTCATCACTATGTGGGCCAACAGGCTGCCGGGCTGCTTGGTCGTGAATTCAGCGATTGTAAATTGCTGACGGCACATCTGGGTAACGGGTGCAGTGCAACGGCGATTGCCGGTGGTATCAGCGTGGATACCACGATGGGGATGACTCCGCTGGAAGGCCTGGTGATGGGCACCCGCAGCGGTGATGTGGATCCGGGTCTGCATGAGTTTATGGTCAGGCAGGGCGGTGAGTCCCTGGCTGCTGTGACAGATGCCCTGAATCGGAAATCGGGACTGCTTGGTCTGTCCGGACGCAGTAATGATATGCGTACGCTGCTGGATGCGGCACAAGCCGGTGATGAGCGGGCTGCTCTGGCCGTTGATGTTTTCTGTTACCGGCTGGCCAAGTCTCTGGCTGCACTTGCTGTGGCGCTCGGCCATGTCGATGCCATCGTCTTTACCGGTGGCATCGGGGAACATGCCAGTGTTATTCGGGCTAAAACTATAGCGCAACTGGCAATTCTTGGCGCCGTGCTTGATGGCGAGAGAAACCGGCTGCATGGCAAGCAGTCGCATGGTTTTATCAGTAGAGAAGACGCTGCCACCCCGGTTCTGGTTATTGCCACCAATGAAGAAAAAATGATTGCCCGCTATGTCAGCGAGGTTTTAGAACGAGATGGAGTTATCTCATGAGTCATGCCTTTTTACTTGTTTCCACCGGTTCGGGGGCGGGATTAACGACAGTCAGCCTGGGTCTGGTGAAGGCGCTGGATCGGCTCGGCATTCGTGCTGCCTTTTACAAGCCGGTTGCCCAGTTGCACGAAAGCGATCATGGACCTGAGCGTTCAACCCGAATGGTTGAGCATGTGACAGATCTGGTGTCACCCAAACCGATCAGCCTGAGTCGGGCGAAATCCCTGCTCGGTGCCGGACGCGAAGGGCAGCTGATGGAAGAGGTGATTGAGCTGTATCGCCAGTGCGCCAGCCATGCGGATGTGGTCATTGTCGAGGGCCTGGTGGCTGACAGTCATGCCGGTTATGCCACGCGCTTGAATACTGCCGTTGCCCGTGCACTGGATGCGGAAGTGATTCTGGTTGGCAAGCCTGAGCCGGGCCTGGAGGAGTCGGTTGATATTGCCTCCAATGCCTTCAGCGGTTCGAATGGAACAGCTTTGATCGGTCTGATTATCAACAAGTTGGGGGCGCCTGATGATGAGGCGCGGCAAACACTGAAAGCCGACACACTGCAGACCAGTTCCGGTAGAGACGATGAACTCGATGCCAGGCAGGCCATGCAGCAAAGACTGGCAGGTAAACCCTTTCACCTGATCGGTTGTATTCCCTGGCAGTCCTCCCTGAATGCACCGCGCATGTGTGATATTGCCGAGTATCTGGGGGCTGATGTGCTGTATGAAGGCGGTTTGCAGTTGCGCCGGGTACAGCGCATGGAGCTTTGCGCCCGTTCATTGGCCAATACGCTCAGCGTGTATCAACCGCATACGCTGTTGATTTTTCCCGGTGATCGCGAAGATGTTTTTGTGGCGGCATGCATGGCCGCCATGAACGGTGTACGTATTGCCGGGATTCTTTTGACCGGCGGTTTGCGGCCGAGCTTCGGTGTGCTCAACCTGTGCGAGCAGGCTATCCATACAGGTATTCCGATTTTGCTGGTGGAGAGCAGTTCCTTCCAGACCGCCGCGCGACTGGTTCACATGCCGACGGAAGTTGCGGTTGATGACTTTACGCTGATTGACCAGTCGATGGACCATGTCGCCAGCTATCTTGATGCGGCCTGGCTCAAGGCCCGCTGTGCTATTGAACGCAATCCGCGCCTGTCACCGGCGGCCTTCCGTTATCAGTTGATTCAGCAGGCCAGTCAGGTCATGCGGCGTATCGTACTGCCTGAAGGCGAAGAGCCGCGTACCATCATGGCCGCTTACCAGTGCCGGCAGCGCCATATTGCGCAATGTATTCTGCTCGGCAATCCGGAGAAAATTCATCAGGTCGCCGCATCGCAGGGTCTTGTGCTTGATGAAGGGGTCAGCATTATCGATCCGGCAACGGTGCGCCAGTCATATATCGAGCCGATGGTGGCATTGCGTCAGCATAAAGGCATGACCAGCCAGATCGCCGAAGATCAGCTACAGGCCCGTATTGTACTGGGCACGATGATGCTGGCGATGGGTGAGGTGGATGGTCTGGTTGCAGGTGCTTTGCATTCGACAGCCAATACGGTGCGTCCGGCCTTCCAGTTGATCGGCACCAGTGAATCCGCTGAACTGGTCTCCTCGATCTTTTTTATGTGTCTGCCCGATCAGGTGGTGGTGTATGGTGATTGCGCCATCAATCCGGATCCGGATGCGAGCCAGCTGGCCGATATCGCTATTCAGAGTGCCGACTCGGCAAAACGTTTTGGTCTGGATCCTAGAGTGGCCATGCTTAGCTACAGTACCGGCGAATCCGGTGCCGGCAGCGATGTTGAGAAGGTGCGGCAGGCTACCCGCCTTGTGCGTCAGCGCAGGCCGGATCTGCTTGTCGACGGCCCCATGCAATATGATGCGGCTGCCATTGTCTCGGTCGGCAGGAGCAAGGCACCGGAAAGTCAGGTGGCAGGCAACGCCAATGTGTTCGTGTTTCCCGATCTGAATACCGGCAATACCACCTACAAAGCGGTACAGCGTAGCGCCCGCGTAGTCAGTATCGGCCCGATGCTGCAGGGCTTGCGTAAGCCGGTAAATGATCTGTCGCGCGGTGCAACTGTTGAAGATATTGTTTATACCATCGCGTTGACGGCTATTCAGGCGGGGTGATTGCGGCAGTGTTTATCTGCCAAGATGAACAACTTTTAACGCATGCTTAACCCGTTTATTAGCGGCAGGCAGTTAATGTCCGTTCTGTCCGGCGCTATTCCTCCCTCCCCTCCCTAGTGTTTCGCGTCGGATATTGGGCCCTGGCATCTGCCGGGGCCCTTTTCTTTGGGGGGGGGGGTGTTTTTATGGGTCATCGCGCATTAGCGCTAAGGAAGCGCTGATTTATTCAGCGTTTCCGTGCAGGTCACGGATGAACTGATTTTTGCCAGGATGGCAATAAATCAGCATCTCCCTAAAGAAAGGGGTGAAAGAAAGCCGCCCCGGTTTGTTTTTTTTCGATACACCTATCGCGCGGCGGGACAGCGCCGCTTGCTCCCATTCGGGTTCCCGATCCTGCATCCGTAAAGCCAGCCGTGGCTCTGCCGCTTATTCCGGCTTTTACCAATACAGCCTCGGCAGATTGCTAGCGGGGCCCCGTCCATCATTTTCCCGCTAATGCGCGAAGAACCTTTTCTTTTGTGTTTTTTACCGGGAGCTCAGGACTTGATTACGCAACGCCACGAGTTGTTCCTGCAGCAGCTTGTCTTCCTGACTTTCGGCGAGAACCTTGACCACTTGCTGCGGTTGCCGGTTTACATTCACTGCTGCAAAGACAAATACGGCATCCATCACACAAGCTTTTTGCACACTGGACGTCGCCTCAACGGCCACCCACAGACTGGTGTTCCCGGTTAACCCCACAACAGCGGAAATAATGAGCGCCTCATCCAGATGGGCGGCACGATGGAAACGAGCCCTGTGCACAGCACGCGTCAGGCAGATATGGCGTGTGAGTTTCTTGGCCGAGCAGTAAGCGGTTTCATCACAGAGTGTGAGCAGTCGCCCGCCATGTATCGTGCCGTAGTGGTTCAAATCCTTGTCGGCGACCGTATAGGAACGGGTGAAGCGGGATTGCTGCATGGTTTGAGTGCGCATAAGTGTAATCTATCTGCTTCTATGGTGAATTGGAATTGGCATGGCTATTGCTCAATATGCAAGTCAAGCAAGTTCAGGAGTCAACCATGAGCAGCAGCCATGCCACACTGCCGATTGAAATGTTTTTACCGCGGGAAACGGTGGAGTTGATCGACCGCTATGGTGCCCGGTTTCCCCATGATCTGGCGCTGGAGCAGGATATGACCATTGTATTCAGTGATATGCGCGGCTTCACCGAACTGGCAGAACAATTCAAACCGAGAGCAGTCTATGCCTCCATCAATGCCAGCCTTGCCATACAGGTGAGGAGCATTCACGCCTATGGCGGCAGTGTGAATAAATTTCTTGGTGATGGTCTTCTGGCCTGTTTTTCCGGCGAAAATAAAAGTGAACGTGCGCTGGCCTGTGTGGCTGAACTGCTCAGATTGCTGCCTGAACATGAAGGTGTGCTGCTGCCATGTCGGGTCGGTTTCGGCATCAACAGTGGCAATGTCCTGTTTGGAGTGCTCGGTGATGAAATGCGATGGGAGTACACTGTTGTCGGTGATGTCGCCAATACGGCAGCAAGGTTGTGCGGTATTGCCAAGCCATTTCAGGCATTGTTGACCGGCAGTGTTGTTGCCGACGTTTCGCCGGCCAGTAAAGAGAAGTATTGCTCATTTCTGGGGCCGCAGCAATTTAAGGGGAAAAAGCAGCAGGTCGATATCTATGAAGTGCGCACCGCTGCAACAGACGTACCGGGTTTGGTAACTGCTGATTCATTGACGCCCTGATTCTGCTCTCAGTTTCCCATCGAATATGCTGTGATCTGCTGCTACACTCCGGCGTAATGAAGCATATTCTGCATTGTAATCGGCTCCGGTTTCTATCTGTTTTGGCAGTACTTTTTTTGACTGCCCCGTCGACTGTTTATGCCGAGGGTACAGGTGAGCTGCAGGTGCGTATGGATGCACAGGTGGTCTATTGTGACGCCAGCCTGCATAAGGATGAAAAAGATTTTGTTCACTTTCTTAAAGACGGTATCCCTGTAACTACGGTCTGGAAGATTAAGGTAAGCAAGCTGCGTGAATACTGGCTGAACAAGAAAATTGCTGAAATTGTTGTGGCGCATCGCGTTGTGCCGGATCTGCTCACGCGCAGCTGGATGCTCGTTGATGAGGCAAGCGGCATTTCCAGGCGTGTCTACATAGCGGCTGATGTTTACCGTTTCCTTTCCCGACTGGAAAATCTGTCAGTGCTGGACCGGAGCCTGTTGCTCGAACAAACCCCGTATCGCATGTCTGTGTCGGTTGTTATCGAAAACGGAGAGATGAATGATGCGTGGTGGGGGGGCTTGTGGGAGTCGGCAGATATTGAGCTGAACGCGGAGTTCAACCTGCCATGAGTCGTGTTGGCCTCATGAAGCTGGTTCCCTTAATCATGGCTGCCGTGTTGATGACAATCACGGTGTTTTTATGGCCTGCAAAAGAGGTTGATGGAGGTCTGCTGGCCTGGATCAATGTGAGCCTCATGCTTGTGGTTTCGCTGTTGCTGCTGCAATACGGTATCCGTTTGCTCAGGGAGAGAGCAGAGCCGGCACCCGGTTCACGTTTAAGAGCAAAGCTGGTGATCGGTCTTGTCGGCATGTTGCTGGTGCCTACAGTGGTCATTCAGCTGGCTGCCAATCAGATGGTTGAGCGCGGCATGGATGTCTGGTTCGATGTGCGGGTGGATACATTGCTCGATCGTGCCCTGAGTCTGGCGCAGGGATTTTATGAGCGTGTCGAAACGGACATGAAGCGTGGCATGGTCAATTATATCTCTGATGCAACGCTGATTGCTGCGGTCAGGGGTAATCTGGATTATCGTGCAATAAACACGCATCTGGCTGAAATCAGGGCGATAGAGGGCTGGCAGAAAGTGGAGCTGTTCGATCTCAATGAGCGACTGGTTGGCGGCGTGCAGGAGGGCGAGCTTAGTGCCTTGCAGGCAGCGCCACTTTCAGATGCGGCACGTCTGTCCATGCGTCTGGGGCGCGTGGCTACCGAACTGGTTGCCCGCAAGGATGGTGAGGTGGCGGTTGCTTATGGGCCACTGATCGGGCCAACGTCCGTGGTTGGGCTGTTGCGCGTGGAGATGATTCTGCCCGCAGGCGTCATTCAGAATGCCCGCGCTGTGGAATCGGATTACCGCAGCTATCGTCAGCTTGAACACAACCGGCAGTCGATCGGTGCGACATTTACCCATGCCATGTTATTCGTGACATTGATCGTTGTACTTGTTGCCGGTCTGGTGGGGCTGTTGTTTGCCCGACGCTTGACGACTCCGATTGGTGATCTGGCACAGGCGCTGCGGCGGGTGACCGACGGAGACCTGAATGTCGTCATTTCCGAGTCATCACAGGATGAACTGGGTTCATTGGCACGCTCGTTTAACGAGATGGCCAATCGCCTGAAGTTGAATGTCGAAGCCATTGAAAAAGCCCAGAAAGATTTGACCAAGGCGCTGGAAAACTCCAGACAACGCCAATATGTGCTTGAATCGCTGTTGGCTAATCTGCATACCGGCGTCATTCTGGTTGATGCGGAGGGGCGGGTGCGACTGCTCAATCAGGCTGTGCGCGACATTTTGCATCTGCCATCCAACTGGGTGCCAAGTGTGGATATTCTGCAGGCCAGTCAGGGTAGCCTGCATGATGTCGGTGATTTCTATGATGAGCTCAGGCATCAACAGGATGAGCATCTGCAGAGAGAGTTTGATGTCGATCTGCCGGACGGGAAAAATGTACACCTGCTGGCGCGCGGTGCCCGCTTGAGTGCTACGGCCTCCACCTCATTTTCCGGCTATCTGCTGGTGATTGATGATATCTCCGAGCTGGCGGAAGCACAGCGAAACAAGGCCTGGGCAGAAGTGGCCCGACGTCTGGCTCATGAAATCAAGAATCCGTTGACGCCGATCAAGCTGTCTGCGGAACGATTACAGCGCAGATTTCGCAAGCAGGTTGATGATGAGGCCGTGTTTGATGTCTGCACGCATGCCATCATTGCTCAGGTTGAGCGTTTACAGCGTCTGATTGCTGACTTTTCAACATTGGCCCGCATGCCGCAGCCAAAGATGCGCGATGTTTCAGTGGAAGGCTTGTTGCAGGAGATGGCGGAGCTGTTTAATAGTTACACCCGTATCGAATTCATTACAGAAAATGCCGGATGGACATGCCAATGTGACCCTGATCAGGTACGTCAGGTTTTGATTAACCTGATGGATAATGCCTTGTCAGCCACGGAAGCAAACAGTGGCAAGGTCATTCGTATGTATTCACGAGTCAGTGAAGAATATGCAGAGTGGCATGTTGAAGATGATGGGGAAGGCATTGAGCAAGCCGCAGTCGCGCAGCTTTTCGAAGCATATTACTCAACCAAGGCCAGCGGTTCAGGTCTCGGGCTGGCAATTGCGAAAAGGATCGCAGAAGATCATGGCGGCGAGTTGAAACTGATATCAAATGCTAAACCGACACATTTCTGTTTGCGCTTGCCAAGGCAGTGTCAGGAAAAGGAGGCATCATGACAGCACGAATCATGATAGTGGATGATGAACAGCCTATCCGCGATTCTCTTCAGGGTCTGTTTGAGGATGAGAATTATCTGGTTGTTTGCGCGCCTTCAGGTGAAGAGGCCATTGCGCGCCTGCGCAAGCAGCCGGTGGATTGTGTGTTACTGGATATATGGATGCCCGGCATTGACGGGCTGGAAACACTGAGTCGCATACTGCAGATGGATGCGAATTTGCCCGTCATCATGATGAGCGGGCATGCCACGATTGATACGGCGGTAAGGGCAACCCGCCAGGGTGCTTTTGATTTCGTGGAGAAACCGCTGACTTTCGATCGCCTGTTGATTCTGGTGCGTAATGCTGTGCAAAAGCGCCGTCTGGAGCAGGAGAACAAGGATCTTAAACGCCAGGAGCTGGCGCATCAGAGCCGTAAAGAACTGATCGGCGAAAGCAAGGCGATTATCGAAGCCAGAGCGTTGATCAACCGCGTAGCGCTGTCCGACAGTCCGGTACTGATACTGGGGGAACATGGGACAGGCAAGGCAGTTGCGGCCAAAATGCTGCATGCGGCATCCAAACGCAAAGGTGCACTGTTTGTTGAAGTGAATACGGCCAGTGTGCCGGCAAACCGCATGGATTCGGAGCTGTTCGGGCATGAGAAAGGTGCTTTTGCCGGTGCCCTGCATGCTCAGCGGGGGCGTTTTGAGGTTGCCCACCAGGGCACACTGTTTTTTGATGAAGTGACCGAACTCAGCTTGAGCGCTCAGGCCAAAATTTTACGGGTACTGCAGGAGAAAACTGTGCAGCGCCTTGGTAATCCGGCACCGCTGCCCAGTAACGTCCGTCTGATCGCCGCCAGTTCCGAGGAGCTTGATCAGGCACTGAAAAGCGGACGACTGCGTGAGGACTTTTACTACCGCCTGAATGTGGTTTCGATTCGCATGCCCTCTTTGCGCGAGCGTATAGAAGACCTGCCACTGATTATCGAAACACTGGCGGCCGAGCAGGCCAGGGAGCTGGGCGGTGAAGCTGTGCGCTATTCCGCCCAGGCGCTGACTCGTCTGAAGGCATATCGCTGGCCCGGCAATGTGCGCGAATTGCGTAACTATACGGAGCGCTGTCATATTCTTATGCCGGGTGAAGAGATGACAGAAGCGAATATGCTGCCTCCGGATCAGACAACAACGCAAACCATGCAGTTATCAGCCTCACAGACCAGTCCGCAAATGCTGGCAGGGCTTGATGCCGACAGTTTCCATGAAGCACGCGAAGCCTTTGAGAAAGCTTTTTTGCTGCAATATCTGGAAAAACATAAGTGGAATATCAGCCGGACAGCAACGGATATAGGCATGGAACGAAGCCAGCTGCATCGCAAGATCAAGGCATTCGGGCTGCTGCCGCCTGACAAGGAGTCAGTATGAATGTTGTGATTCTTGGTGCAGGCGAAGTGGGCTTTCATATTGCCAGCCGCCTGGCTACAGAAGGCAATAATGTGTCGGTGGTGGATCAGGATGCCACGCGATTGCAGGTGATTGCGGATTCAATGGATGTCAGAACGGTCTGTGGTATGGCCTCACAACCATCGATTCTGGCCCAGGCCGGTGCCGAGAATGCCGACCTGTTGATTGCTGTAACGACCAATGATGAGGTCAATATGCTGGCCTGTCAGGTGGCACATTCGCTGTTTAAGGTGCCGACCAAACTGGCGCGTGTGCGCGAGTCTGATTATGCCCTGCACCCGGAACTGTTCGGCAGGGATGATCTGCCCATCGACGTGATTATTTCACCGGAAGGTGAAGCAGCCAAGGTGGTGATGGGACGTCTGAATGTTTCCAGCGCGCTCGATTCCAGAGAGTTTTTCGGTGGCGCGATTCAGCTGGTTGAATTTGTTGTGCGCCCCAAGAGCAAACTGGCGGGGCTCTCGCTGATGGAGTTGCCGGAAGTGATGGGCAAGTTACATGTCTATGTGGTGGCGCATGAGCATAATGGCCGCTGGCGTGTGCCCAACGGCAATACGGTGTTGCTTGCCGGGGACGGCATCTATATCGCTGTGGCATGCAAACAGCTGGATGGACTGATGGAGACACTCGATTTGACCTGTCATTCACCGAAAGGGCGCAATGTCATGATGGTCGGTGGTGGCCATATCGGCTTCAAGGTGGCCACGGAGCTGGAAAAGGCAGGGGCACTGGTCAAGCTGATCGAGTACGACAGTAAACGCGCCGAATGGCTTTCTGATCAGTTCAATAACGTTGTTGTCATTCGTGGCGATGCGCTGGATCAGAAGCTGCTGGAAGAAGAGAATATTGATAAGATGGACGACTTTCTCGCCCTGACCAATGATGATGAAACCAATATTCTCAGTAGCCTGATCTCCAAACGTTATGGCGTTCCGCACGTGGTCACGCTGGTGAATCGTTCGATTTACACGCAACTGGTACGTCAGATTGGACTGGATGTAACGGTCTCTCCGCGCCTCTCCACCGTAGCCTCGATTCTCAGTTTTGTGCGCAAAGGGCGAATTCATGGCATGGCCTCTCTGGCTGATGGCAATCTTGAGGTGCTCGAAGCAGAAGCGCTGGAGACCAGTGCGATTCTGAATGTACCGTTGAAAGAGTTGTCGATGCCCGATGATACCGTGATCGGGGCGATCCTGCGTGAAGGAGAGATTATCATTCCTAACGGCGCTGTTGAGGTATTGCCGCATGACCATGTGCTGATTGTGACAACCAGCGCCTCAGTGGCGGCTGTGGAGAAGTTGTTTGAAGTTCATCTGGAATTCTTTTAATGCATAAAAAGGGTGTGATCTGGACTATCGGGATTATTGTTTCGCTGTATGGCTGCAGCATGATGATCCCGGCGCTGGTTTCCTTATATTACGATGCCAGTCATGTCGTGGAGTTTCTGCAGGCTGGCGGCATTGTGGTCGTGCTGGGCCTGCTGATGATGCGCTATGGCGGCAAGGCGCCGGCGCAGTTAAGTCATCGTGACGGATTTTTGATTGTCGCACTGGCCTGGCTGCTGCTTTCCCTGATCGGAGCCGTTCCGTTCTGGACGACAGGTACCCTGCCTTCCGTGCTTGATGCGATGTTTGAGTCCACTTCCGGCCTGACGACAACCGGTGCGACTGTACTTTCCGGGCTTGATAACCTGCCTCACTCCATTCTTTTCTGGCGCTCCATGCAGGAGTGGCTGGGCGGTATGGGTATCATCGTTTTAGCCGTGGCGGTCATGCCGCTACTCGGTGTGGGCGGTATGCAGCTGTTTAAAGCTGAAACGCCGGGGCCGGTAAAAGACAAGCTGACCGCGCGTGTAACTGAAACGGCCAAGCTGCTCTGGTATCTCTATCTGGGCATGACCATCGCCTGCGCGCTGTCGTATTGGGCTGCCGGCATGACGCCGTTTGATGCGATCAATCATGCCATGTGCACCATCGCCATAGGCGGATTCTCAACGCATGACGCGTCTTTCGGTTATTATCATGGCATTTCACTGCAACTGGTGGCAATCATGTTCATGATTCTGGCGGGCATGAATTTCACCCTGCACTTTGCCGCCGCCCTGCGCGGATTTTCCCTGCGGGCCTATTATCAGGATGAGGAGTTCAGGACCTATATCCTCTGGATAGCCACTTTAATCGTGGTGATCAGCGCGATGATTGCCTGGACCGGGCAGGATGAAGCGATCCATGTGGTTTTCAATGTTGTTTCCGTAGCTACGACCACCGGTTTTGCCGTGAGTGATTACAGTCTGTGGCCATCGGGCGCTACAATGCTGTTGTTAATGACGATGTTTGTCGGTGCCTGTGCAGGCTCTACAGGCGGTGGCATGAAAGTGGTGCGTATCCTGTTGCTATTCCGCCAGGGGCTGCGCGAAATCCGTCGACTTGTGCATCCGCACAGTGTGATTCATGTCAAGATGGGTAAACAGCGCATCTCATCGAGTGTGACGGAAGCGTTGTGGGGTTTTGCCGTACTGTTTCTCGTCTGTTACATCATTATTGCCATGTTGCTGGCGTTTTCCGGCGTGGATATGGTGACCTCCTTTACTGCTGCTGCGGCATGTATCACCAATACCGGCCCGGGTTTCGGTCAGGTGGGGCCGGCCGGCACCTATGCCGAGTTGCCGGCAATGGCCAAAGGCGTTTTAATTTTTGGCATGATTCTCGGCCGTCTTGAAATCTATACATTCTTCGTGTTGCTGGTGCCGGAATTCTGGAGAGATTAAGCACGTCTTCCTGTTGCCATCGCAATAAGTGAAACATATCAAACAAGAGGTTCTTATGATTGAAATTACAGTAAAAGCAGGCCATGCCCACAAGCAGCGTGATGATGCGGTTGTTTTGCCGTTGCTGGAGGGGCGGAAACTGACTGAATCGGGCCAGGCCCTGCAGGAAGCTGCCGGTAAAACCCTGTCGTCGTTTCTGCGTAAATTCGATCTGTCCGGAAAATTCGGCGAAAGCCGGCTGCTCTATGATGTGGAGGGTACATTCAGTCAGCGTGTGATGCTGGTTGGAGCCGGTGACGAAAAGAAACTGACGCTGCATAAGCTACGTTTGCTCGCTGCAACGGTGGC